>Ga0310786_10001217_pt1 | contig 41416 bp, 28 predicted proteins | sample AusTroGonzalo_MG_FD_203881 | JGI IMG/M metagenome (GOLD analysis project Ga0310786, IMG submission 203881) | Bovine rumen microbial communities from tropical cattle in Woodstock, Queensland, Australia - Gonzalo_03 (v2) (version 2) | ecosystem: Host-associated > Mammals > Digestive system >...
GAAGTCATCGCTTTGGGCAAAGGAAACTAAAAACGAAAAACTAAAAACTAAAAGTAGAAGTATCTTTTTCATAAGTTTTCTGTTTGGAGTGAAAACCGCCCAGCGCGTGGGCTGGCTAGGCATATTCCTTTGGCATTTTCTGTGCAGACTCATCCTCCTCATCCGTATTGTAGTAGATCTTGATGAGGGCCATATCCTTCAGGAAGTCAATGGAACCGATGGACACGTTCGTGATGTCCAGTCCTGTACGTGCCTTCAAGTCCTCGATGAGTTCCTTGCGCATCGATGGTTTGATGAGGTCTATCTTGTCATACTTGATATATTTCGACGAAAGGCTCTTCACCAACTTGTTCGCCTCGGCAATCCACACACCCAGCACAAACACAGCATCTGTCAGCAGCAGCTCACCCATACTCGTCATCAGCGGACCTGCAAACTCAGGGTGCTTGGGACTGATATCAGCCGCCCAAGCCAAACCATTGATGGCAGCCAATGAGATGATGAGGAAGAGGTACGTCATCTCACGAATTGGCACAGACTCTGTTCTGTAACGCATGATGCAGAAGATGGCGAACAGACCCATTGCGATACCAGTCTTGATCTTTGCATCGCCCATCAGATGAATCAGCATGAAGATGCAGAAACCCACCAGGATGTAGGTGAAGAAGAAGTCACGACGGCGTGCCTTGGGGAAATAGAAGGCACGGGCAATGATGATGGTGAACACTGTGTTGATAATCAGTCGCAGGAATAAGTCAAGGATTCTACACGTATCACTTGACAGCACTGCAAAAAAGTCGTTAAGAGCATCCATTATTATTTGAAAGTTAAAAGTTAAAAACTAAAAGTTAAAAGTTTAAGTTACTTGCAGTCCGGATGGCTGGTAATTATCACTATTAGTTTTTAGTTTATAGTTTTTAGTTTTATAATTCGTGGTCTATGAATTTTCTTCCGTTGATTTTCTCCAGATTGCGGAGTTTGGGTTTGAAGTTGTTTTGTTTCAGATCAGGGTCGGTGAGCGCCATGCCGATGCAACATTTCGAGAAGCCTGTGGGATGTACGTGGATATCCCTCAGCAGGTTGCACACAGGCGAGAACACATTACCGTCACGTTTCAGTTCGATGATGACCAACTGGTCAGTCCCGTGGTCATGTCCCGTCTCGAAATTGTGGAAACCGATGTTGAAGTCAATCGTCAGACGTTCCGTCTTTCCCTTGTTCACCAACGTCACACGCTCGAACTGGTTCCTCACCACCGCATTCAGCCTGTCAAGGTCAAGACCCGTCTTTCGCTGCACCAGCTCATGCGCGCCTTCCACACCTCGGAAATCATCCTGACTCGGCACCTCAATCCTCTTCTTCTTCGTCCGCGCATGGTTATTCTTGTTCTTCACCTCCAAAAATGTCAGATGGCTCGCCACATACGTCCTCACCCTCACCTTCATGCGTCGTGCCCGCTTGTTGTGGTGCATGATATACATCAGGTGATCCTCCGTATCATAATACGTGGTCAGATAAGGAATGATGCGCCTCTCCAACGTCTCCTGCACATAATACTTATCCTGCACCAGTCCGAGCAACTGCACCAACTGCGCCTTCGACGCCACATATTTGGTGTCGAGGCGGTTCATCAGACGGATGTCCGACATTTCCTCCAATGTGATGGGTGTCATCGAATCAAGTAAATCCTTGATGGCACTATCCTCCTTACCCATTTCCGATTCAGGTATTGTTTTTGGTTTGTATCTATGTGGTTTTGGTCAAAATCGTGGCAAAGGTAGCACAAAAAAATCACACCACCATAAAATTCGCCATTTTTTCAGTCTATTTAACCTAAATGTGGCATTCCGCACGACATTTCACACAACAAATGATTCACTCTAACCTAAACCATGTGTACATTTTGTACTCTTTCCAAAGGAAAATTCTGACTATACCAAGATTTTAACGTAATTTTAACAACAAGAGGGGTAAGATTTGGTTTCTTTGTCAGTCTGCGCACCGCCAGCATCGAAACCATGAGTGTCTGAATGACAAAAAAGAGGATTTAATATATAAAAACGGAAAAATGTTTGGTGGATATGTGAAAAAGCTGTATATTTGTGGCCGACTCGCTGAGAATGTGACAGAGACACGAAAATAAATATGATAGAAAACCAAAACAATATGTATATGAAAAACTTTTTATCCATTTTTTTGAGAAGTGGAAGGACGAGTTCTTTCCTCATGACAACTATGCTATCGCTGCTGATGCTGCTTTCAGCTGAACGGGCATCCGCCTACGACTTTATGTGGGACGAGAGCAAGTATCTGTTCATTGGCATGGGGACGAGCGTGAGCATCGAGTTGCCAATCTACGACAAAGATGGCCGTGATATGTGGGTCATCGACGGTTATGTGTATGTGCAAGCCGCTGGCAAACAGAAGGTGACGCTGCTGCACTACAAGTCGCAGGGCGACATCTCGGGTGGTGCCACGACCAACGATGCAAAGTTTGACACGAGCATCGGCGGTGTGCTGAAAATCAAGGACACCAGTGGCAGATGGGTGCGTCTGAACGAAAGCCAGCAGACCGTGAAGATCTACAGCAGTGGTGACCACTTCACGGCTGCGCTGGAATGGGAAGCCCCCTACGAGTGGCGCGGCATGGACTTGGAATTCACCATCAAGGTGCATGGTGACCAGAATTCCTGGAAGGAATGGAACAGGACCTATACGAAGAAGGTCTCAGCCCTGACTCCTCCGCCCAATAAAATTGAACCCGCCATCATGACGTCAATGCTGACCAATGAGTCGGGATATACGAAGAGCACCAGCGTGATGTGGCAGATAGCAGCCAGCCAGGTGACCAGCGCCACAGCCTATTACAAGGCCAATGGTGTCAGCAAAAGCGTCAAGTTGGCTAATGAGACTTTCGGTACTGTCTATGTGCCTTCCGACCAGCTTATCGATGATCTCTATGTGAAAGTGGACTACAAGGATAGCGAGGACCACGACGTGACAGGTATAGAGTCGGGACGCTATGACGTGCCTTTTTTCCATCAGGCCAAAAATGTGCAGACCAAGTTGCTCACCAATGGAAACCTGGAATTGACTTGGGAGGTGGACAATCCTAAGCGGACGGATGTTCAGTCGGCGGACTACTGGCTCATTCAACGCAACGTGACAGGCTCAATGAAAGACGATGACGATGGATGGATCACGATAGGACAGCTCAAATTCCAGCAGAATGAAACGGATTACAAATTCACCGACGAGACGCTGACCAATGTCTATGAGGGCAAGACGGTCTATTACCGTGTGCAGCGTGCATCGGTAGCTGACAGTTGGGGCTATGGCACCTTGAGCGGCGCTGGCAAGGGTGTGCTGGCACAGAAGCTGGTGTTGCCCGACGTGCTGTCGTTCACCGCCACCAAGGGGGATGACTGGGGAAAGAACGAGAAGCACGATGTGCTGCTCAACTGGACATCCGACATCAGCATGCAGGAGGCAGAGGGCAGCACGATGTATCTGCAGAACCGCAGCGATTGGGAAGAGTTGTGCCTGCTGGTGAGCAAAGGCTTCACCACCATTAATGCCGTGATGCTCAACAATATCAATATCAGCGACAGCGAACTGATGCTGGGTGAGGAAGATAATCCCTATATGGGTACGTTCGACGGACGCGGCTTCACGCTGACCGTCAACTACAATACGACTGAACAGTATAGCGCCCCGTTCCGCTATGTCGGTGAAGGTGCTGTCATCAAGAACCTGCACACGGCTGGAACCGTCAAGACTTCTGCGAAGTTTGCTGGTGGTATTGTTGCAAGGGTAAGTGGTTCGGTTACTATTGATCAGTGCTGGTCATCGGTTGAAATCAATTCATCGGTCAATGGTGATGGTACACACGGCGGAATCGTGGCTCACGCCATAACTTCCAACTTAAAGATTTACGACTGCTTGTTCGACGCTAAGTTGACCGGCAATCAAACGCACAGTTGCGGAGGTATTCTGGGATGGCGTGAAAAAGACAATAACACCGTCATGAAAAATGTGCTGTTCAATGCACCGGAAATAACCATGAGACAACTTAATTGTTGCACCTTTACCCGCAATATGGACGATTCTTCCGTACAACTTGACAACTGCTGGTACTCACAGACCCTCGGTGCTAGACAGGGCAACCAAATAGGGTGGACGGCTCAAGCCCAGAAGTCATCAATGGGTGATAACTGGACGGTGCTGGATGACAAGTGTGTGCCAATCATGGACGGTTACCATTACCACATCAGGAGTGCTCAGGATTGGGAAGCTTTCGCCAAACAGGTCAATGATGGCAGCACCCAGTTGAATGCCGTGCTCGAGGCCGATGTGGACATCAGCAGCAGTCAGGTGATGGTAGGTACGGAGACCAATCCTTACAGGGGTACGTTCAACGGATATGGTCATACGCTGACGGTGAAATATGAGACTAACGAGGAATTTACAGCTCCGTTCAGGTATGTAGGTGTCGCAACCTTCAAGAACTTGCATGTGGCAGGTAGCGTGAAGGGAGCCTTGCATACTGCAGGACTCATCGGCAGAGGTGTAGGCGAAGGAAAAATCACCATTGCGAGCTGCCGTGTGTCTGCTGATATCACCTTCGGTATCTCAGGTAGCACAATGCCTCATGGCGGCGGCTTTGTTGGTCATGGTAACGATATGTATTTCCGAATCCAGAACTGTCTCTTTGACGGAAGTCTCACTGCCACCACCCAATCAGACTCTTATGGAGGCGTTTTCGTGGGATGGGAACACACCGATAAAAGCTCTCTGGAGAACAACTTAGAGTGTGGCACCTATAACAAGGTTGCCCACGCAGGTTTCTGCTACCGCTATGCTGGCAAACCGATTGTTTACGGAAATGGTGGAGCGAATAACAACAAGAACAACTGTTCGTTCCATGAATGGGGTGAGATGGGTAGCGACTATGCCAATCTCAAAGACTTGTCAGCAGCAGAGTTGGCAGCCAAATTAGGAAATGGCTGGATGGTGCAGGATGACAAGTGTGTGCCTGTGACCCAAGAACAGCATAAGACTTACATCTGGGACAATCAGGCCGAGATGAAACTCTACATAGACAAGTATGTGAAGGGTGAACTTCGCTATACCGACGAGAGAGTCATCACGGAAAGTGAAAGGAAGGCTGGTGAGCTGAAGATGGAACTGATGTCACCCTGCGTTGATTATGGTTTCCGCCTCACGGTGAATCGAAATAAATCGATGTTCCCCATCGGTGACAGGGAGGCAGACGTGATGAGCTCCACAAAGGAGATTCCTATGACGGATTCCCTCTTCTACTTTGACAACAACGTGAAGCTGGATTCTCTGAAGGTCTTCCAGCTGCACTCCTCCGTACAGCTGAAGTTGTACACCAATGGCGGCAACGCTGACTATTTCGAGGTGTATCGTCGTGACCTGTCAGAGAAGAAGGACTTCGAACTGCTCAATGGAGAGGTGCAGAATCACATCTACAACGACCTGACAGTCAAGGCTCATCATGAGTATGAATACATGGTGAAGGCCATCGTGCAATGTGAGGGCGTGCATATCGACTCCGTCACCTGCAAAGGTCAATGCGACAACTTTGGTCGGGTGAGTGGTTTCGTGAGAATGCCTAACGGCACAGGTATCGGTGGGGTAGAGGTGAAAGCAACTCCCGACCCATCACTCAGCGGAGTGGGAGTGGAACGCATCGTGACGACTGACGAAACGGGTTACTTCCTCATCGACTCGCTCTACTATGTGCCCAACAATGGTCTTTACACCATTCAGGTGCAAGTGACAGGCGACGGTCCTGAATACACCAATGCCCTGTGCAACTTCTCGGTGGACAAAAACGAGTTCACCAACACGGTGCTGGCTCTGCGTGAATATTACGTCTTCACAGGTAAGGTGCTTTACGACGGCACCAGCATCCCTGTGCCAGGCGCGCAGTTCCGTCTTGATGGCCAACCGCTTTACAATTACCAGCAGAAGCGAGTGGAGACCGACAACCAAGGTGCCTTCACCATCAACATCCCTGCTGGTCCACACAAGATACAGGTGGAAAAGGAAGGACACGTCTTTGAAAACGACGGCTATTACATTGATAAAGATAACACGAAAGATCCTACAGAGCACAACTGGCAACGCAACATTGCTGACATCTATCTCTGGGACCAGACCCGTGTGACTCTGCGCGGACGTATGGTGGGTGGCGAGATTCAAGGTTCGAAGCCTCTGGGACAGTCACTCTCGACCAACAACCTGGGACACAACCTGAAGATGGTGATGCAGTTGGAGGGTGACAACACCTCATGGATTGTGCGTGATCCACTGGATCTCTCTATCAAGGAGCGCAAGGATTCGTTGCGACATGGTGCCATCGACCCGAAGACCGGTCAGCCCCAAGACATGACCCGTTGGGAGATGACACGTCACATGATTGAGGTGTATCCCGATGAAAAGTCGGGTGAGTTTGAAATCAAACTTCCTCCTGTGAAGTATAAGATTACGGAGCAATCTTGTACGGGTTACCCAACTCTGTTCCAAGAGGGCAAGGTGGGCGAGACGCTCAATCTGACTCATGTGGGCAAGGACGACATCGCTGAATACAAGTGTGTTTACCATACACCAGTGAAGCTGGCTGTGACTCAGTTCAACCTCGGCGGCGACACGTACTTTGGTGAAGAGTTCTACCTGGCACAGGATATAGACAATAGTGTGGATACGGTGAAAATCTGGACTCCTGCAACCGGCAAGACTCCAGAACGCTATGCGCTCGGAAATCCTGTATTTATGAGTGGTGCCTCTTACCTGTTCAATCTGCAGGCTCAGGAGGAATATCCGTTTGAGAATCGCGTTGACACTGTGGCTGACATCGTGCCGCTGCACAAAGGTACGGTTTATTTCCACAACGACTTGGTGGGCAATAATGTGACCGATAGCGTGAAGCTTGATTCTATTGGACGAGCCACTTATCAGTTCACTCCTAAGAACACCACCTTCCTGGGCAACGACGAGAGTTCGCTGCGTACGCTCGACATCAACCTGTTCTACGACGGCGTTTACTATGACGTGAAACCGTTCAATGGTAAAAACTTGCGTGCCTACGTAATGGGTGCCGTACCTTCTGCTAATGGACGGCAGGTTGTTTCTAAGGGTGGAACTCACCTCATCGACATTCTGCGCGATCCACCAGGTGGCGGCAGCTCTGCCTATATAGAGAAAGGTTCAAAGCTTAAGTATGCCTACACTCTGAATATGGACGGCAAACTTGGCTTCACCATGGAGAGAGTTTCGGGTTCTGGTACGAATTACTATCAGGGTCTTTGGGCGGGTTCGCCTCCAGGAGGTACTCTCGGTGGTACGATAACCAATGCCAAGACCACCTCTGAGGCTACAGTCAGCTTTGCCATGAGGGGTGGCGGTTCGTGGGTGTATAGCTACGAGATGACCACCACTGAGCGCATTCAGACTTCGTCGAATAGCAAATGGGTAGGTCCCAAGGCTGACATCTACATCGGAATGACCGATGACATCATCGTCGGTGATGCTGTAGCTGTGCGCATGATTCCAGAAACCCAGTTTGAAAAGATGAAGTTGCGCACCAACGGCAAGATACAGCTTGACGGGCATAAATACGACATCAAGGACGGAACAGTGCAGGTGTTGGCTGAAGGCGAAGGTGCTGACGGCAAGAAGGTATATCTCATCAGTGACGAGGTATATAGCTACTACGCACAGTTCAAATCTGACTTTATCCATACAGGTGAGTATATCGAGAAGGAATTAATCCCGAACCTGTTAAAGATGCGCAATGAGCGCCTGTTACCAAGGGATTGTGACGAGACGGAAGCGCAGAAGATGGCAGATAGCGACAAACGCAACGTATATATCAGCCTGGTTGATGTGTCAGATCCCGAGTTTGGCTATCATGCAGAAATCGCATCGGATGGGAAGAATAAGTACAAGATCATACGTCCTACGGGGGTTGCCTCCAGTGTTGACGAGGTGGCACAATATAATAATGAAGTGATGACATGGGCTGGCTTCATAGAAAGAAATGAGAAAGAGAAGATACAGGCACCCTATACTGCCCAGTTGGTGAAGAACATAGATTTCGACGGAGCAGCCAATGTGCAGTACAGCGAGTCGTACACTACTGCTGACGACTACTCACGCTACTTACGCTTTGAGCCATTCTCCTTATCGCTCAACAATTTGCCAGACCAAATTTTGTCTAACACTTTTGAGGAAGCATCGACCTTGGCAAGACCAGCAGGTAAAAATGATTTTGAGATTGTAGTGGATCCTGGATCGGGTGCTGTTGTCAAGGTGAAATTTAAGCCTGTAATCACTTTCGACACGGATGACAAGAACAGCAAGTCAGAGTCGTGGTCTAAGAAGACCGGCTTCACACTGAGTGCTGCCAACAAGGCCAATCTGAGTGTCAGCGTCTATCGTTCGAAGGTCAACAAGCGTGAGATTGAAGAGGATGTCAAGAGGGGGGATGCCGACGTATTCCTGCAGTATTCCAACAACACCCTCGACCACGTGCGTGGCGGTGCCACAGGTTTGGGAGTCGGACTTAACTGGACGACCTACGCAAGTAGTGATGAACAGATGTATGGCAACTTCATCTTCGTAACCAATGGTGGCGCTACCGTTGCACCTTGGGAGGATGAGCGCCGTACGAAGTTCTACATTCCTGGTTCTGTTCATGACCAGAAGACCATCAAGATTGACCAGTTGCGTATCTGGGCAGAGCAGAGCATTGTGTCGAACGTGCCTTACGGCGAGCCTGCCCGCTTCACCATCTATTTGTGCAACGAGAGTCCTACACCCGACAAGGCTTCACCGATATTTACGTTAGGAGCTCCTGATGAAATGAATCAACACGGAGCACGCATCATGTACGGCGGCAATGCACTGAATGGTACAGGTTACACCGTCTCCCTCTCACCTGGTGTGGTGGTGGCCAAAGAAATTGAGGTGTATGCCGGTGCTGACTTCGATTATGAGGATCTGGGTATTCAACTTTACGATGCCAACGACATAGCTCAAACCGTCACGGTGAAACTCTCTGCCCACTTTGTGCCTTCGGCTGGAAACATTGCCATCTCCACACCAGGCAATAAATGGGTGATGAACACGGAATCATCTTACGACGAGAAGGAGTCTGGCTATTACATGCCAGTACGCATTGATGGTTTCAATGTGAACCAGCGTAATTTTGACCACATCGAACTGCAGTACAAGCTTTCCACGCAAGGAGACAAGGATTGGGTGAACATCTGTTCATATTATAAGAGTGACTCGCTCATGGCTTTAGCAAGCGGCACTTGCAAGCTCATTGAGAACGACGGTTACATCATTGCAAGCTTCTTCGGCGAGAAAGACCCCGTGGAGCAGTACTACGACTTGCGCGCTGTGGTATATTGCCGCAACGGAAACGGCTTCCTCACAGCTTCATCACCTATCCTGACAGGTGTGAAGGACACGCGTCGTCCGCAGCTCTTTGGCACGCCGAAGCCTGTGAATGGCGTGTTGGGCATTGGCGACGACATCACCATTGCCTTCTCGGAGCCGATTGCCGGTAATTATCTCTCGGAAGTGAACAACTTCGAGGTGTTGGGTCTCACCAACTCCAGCAACATCACGCAGGGCACTTGTCTGCGATTCAATGGTAAGATAGGGGCTCAGACCAACGCTGACCGAAACCTCTCGACGAAGAGCTTTACACTGGATGTGATGATCAATCCTGATGAACATACCCTACCAATGGCACTCTTTAGGCATGGCACCATGAGAAAGAACCTGCAGGCGGGTCTCAGTGCCGACAACCGCCTGATGGTCATCCTCAACAAGGAGGTGTTCCTCAGCGACAAGCCTGTTGAGTTCTCAGGACTGCACCAGGTGAGCTATGTGTTCGATGTTGATATGGAACATCAGCGAACCAACATTTTCTTCTATGACGGCAACACGAAGATTGGAACGGGCGTGTACGAAGGACTCTATGATGAAGTAGGCAACTTGATTCTGGGTGGTGCATTCTTCTTGGACACCCCAGACGACCCAGAACCTTTCGAATCGGAAGATTATCGAGGCACCATGTTGGAGCTGCGCCTCTGGAACAAGGCACTCTCAGAAGGTGAAATCCAACAGTATGCCAAGAAGCGTCTGACAGGTTATGAGTCAGGACTGCTTGACAATTTCGCCCTCAACGAAGGCAAGGGAGCTGTCTGCTACAACAAGGCTGTGGGTGGAACAGATATCCAACTCATCTCTGCCACATGGAACTTGCCTGCAGGCTTGAGCATGAAGCTTGACGGAGAGAAGGGTGTGGTGCTGAACGACAGTGCTTTTGTCCGCACGAATACACAAGACTACACACTGATGTTCTGGTTCCGCACGTCACAAAGCGACGGCACGCTGCTGTCGAATGGTCCTGCGCTCAACGAACCACAGTGGAAGAACCACTTCAACATCGGTCTGAAGGAGGGTAAGATTTACTACCGCAATGGTAAGTTTGAGGTGAAGAACAGCAACGACAAGTGCTACAACGACGGTGCTTGGCACCATCTGGCAGTGACTTTGAACCGCTCACGCAACGTAGGTAACCTCTACGTTGACCAGGATCTGTTGCAGTCCTTTGCTATTGACTCGCTGGGTGGCATACTAGGCGGAACGTTGGCTGCAGGTATCACTTATGAGGATGCCTACACCACTTCTGGTGCTCTTGTCGGCAACATCGACGAACTGGCTCTCTACGAGATGACCTTGCCTGTGAATGTCATCAAGGACTATGCTTCCACGATGCCTTCGGGTCGCGAGATGGGTACACTGGTGTATCTGCCATTCAGTCGCTCGGAGCAACAGAAGGATCATACACAGCGTATGGTGGCATCAGGAGAAAGCATCAAGCAGACCCGCGACAACCAGGGTAACTACTCGACGCGGATGGATGTCATTGTTCCTGACAATGTGATGGAGAAGGTGAGCGACCGTGAGAACTATGCACCTATCGACAATACAGGGCAGCGTGAGAACTTAAATTACAGTTATGTAACAGACGGTCAAAATCTGCTCATTAACATTGACGAACCTGCACAGAACATAGAAAAGACCCACGTCTATATCACGGTGCGCGATGTGGCTGACCTCAATGGCAACCTTTTGGAAAGCCCTGTCATGATGGATCTCTACGTCTATCGTAACCCATTGCGCTGGTCAGAGAAACGGCTGAACATAGAAACATTCTACGGCGTCGGCGACCAGGTGGATGTGGTCATCAAGAACTTGAGTGGAAAGACCCATACTTATTATATAGAGAACCATCCGCTCTGGATTACACCATCGAAGACCAGCGGTACCATCGCTGCCACCGATGAGGAGGTCATCACTTTGAACATCTCGCCTTACATCAACATTGGTGACTTCGATGAGATGCTCACTCTCTTGAGCGAGGATGGCTTGAGTGAGGTGCTGCCGATCCACATCAAGGTGCGTGGTGAGACCCCAGACTGGGCTATCAGCGAGTCGCTGAAGAAGAAGAACATCACCATGAACATGGTGGCAAGGGTGAAGATTGACGGCATTGTGGCTTCTGATCCTGAAGACATCATCGGTGTGTTCGGCAACAACCATGAGACCCTCGGTGTGGCGCATCTGAGCGTTGACAACACCGCCAATGCCAATGAGCCACTGGCTTTCATCACGGTGTACAACAATAATATGGAACAGCAACCTCTGCGTTTCGAATACTTCGATTGTACGACAGGACGCATCAGTGTGCTGAACCGCGAAGATGGTGATGAACTTGTGTTCTATCCCGACAGCATCTTGGGCACAACGGAAAATCCAATCATATTGGTGAACAGGGACGAAGAGGTGCAGATGATGCAGCTGAAGAAGGGTTGGAACTGGGTATCGTTCTACATGAAACCTGAGAAGAACACCATCAGCAACCTGCTCAACCGCTCCACAATGTGGGAGGTAGGTGATGCCTTGGAGGTGTTGGGTACTAACAACTTCTACGAAATCAGCTACAAGGGCATTCCTGATGCTTACAACCCCACTCGCATCAATTACTTCTGGGATAATGGCAACGATAGCATTGAACTGGATGCCACAAAGATGTACCGCTTCTATTCTTGCTCTGACAAGACAGCTTATCTCTCTGGAAAGCGCTATGACAATTACATTCTGGTGACTCCTGGATGGAATCGAATTGCTTACCTTTCTCACCTGAATTTGCCGATTGCTAATGCGCTGGCTGACTACACAGCAAAAGCAACTGTGGGTGACATCATCAAGTCGCAGAACGAATTCTCCATGCTTGTGGAGGATGCGCAACACAACCGAATGTGGAAGGGTACGCTGACGCATCTGACAGCAGGTCAGGGCTACATGCTGAAGCATTTGGGTGACAGGAATGTCACGTTCTACTATCCTTCTTACGAAGGTTCCACTCGCTATGGCAGCGTGCATCTCCGTGCACCAAAGTACGAGAACACCACGGGTAGCTCAATGAATATCGTGGCTCGCACCGCTGGCGTTGACTTGCAAGAGGGTGACTGCCTGTTGGCATACAACGGATCAGAGCTGTGCGGTATGACCGAAAAGTCTGACGACAACCTGTTCTACCTCTCTGTGGCCAATTGTGGCAACACCCGTCTGAGCTTCGCCATCCAACGTGGCGAGGAACTGATTGCACTCAGCGGTGATCAGATGACCTATCAGACCGATGCTGTGATCGGCACGGTGGATGAACCGACGATGATCAACTTCGCTGAGGTGAGTTACCAAGTAGAGGGAGCATGGTACGACTTGCTGGGTCGCAAGCTCGACAAGCGTCCACAGTTGCCAGGCATCTATATCTTTAACAGACAAAAAATAATGATCAAATAATGAAGAAACTATTGTATCTCGCAGGTGTGGCACTGGTTGCCACCCTGCTCTTGGGAGCTTGCAGCTCGTCTGACGACGATGAGTCAAATGAAGAGAACGGTACCAGCTTGACACCGAAGGAAGGTACGGATGCACGTCCTTCGTGGGTGGTTTCATCCGATGCCAGTTCGATGGATGAGTGGCCGATGTCGGTACAGATTGGTGTCCAATCCGAACTGCTGCCTTATGTGTCCAATGCAGACTTGATGTGCGCGATGCTGAAGGATGAAGTACGTGCTGTGAGCGGTCTGAAAGAGACAGGCGGACAGTACTATTTCATGTTACCCATTCAGGGAAACAGCGGCGAGGGGCTCGTCACGCTGAAGTACTACTGCGACAAGCTGCACCGCATCTTCACCGTCAGTGACTGGAAGGAGTTCGACTCCACCATCCAACCCACCGACCAGGGAACGCCCTATGTGGTGCCGTTCTTCACGGGCGAGGAATAAGTATAACTGAGAAACCATAGAATTTTGAAAAGAATTTTATCTTTTTTATTATCATTATGCGCTGTCATTTCAGCGTATGCTGGATGTTGAGGCATTCATCGTCGACAAGCGCGAATATGGTAATGAATAAACTCATACGCCACTGTTTTATTTTCCATAACGGACAGGCAAAAACAAACGGCGTTTTCTAATGGCGGTCATTAGAAATACTACATAAAGATTGTTCTAATGACCGATTTGGGATAAATCACAAAAAGTCTTCCGCATTCCATCAGAACACGGAAGACTTTTAATGTCAACTCTCAACTGTCAACTCTCAACTGTCAACTCTCAACTGTTCACCCCCTTTGGGGGTTGGGGGCTCAAACGCCAACTGATACCCCTTCTTTATTTCTTCCCTCCTGATGAGGTTGGCACACCCGTTGCCATTCTCCACCAGCGCCATTGCTCGGACGAGTTCGCAAGCCCAATAGACATCATCGTCTTGGAGGCTGCCGATGTTCAGGATGAAGTGTGGCGGCACACCCATTTCTTGGCACACCCTTTGGATATATGCCTGCGTGTGGTTCTCGTTCGGAGGCGCCCACCGCTCAATGATGGTGCGCACGGAATAGCGGTTGTACTTCACTCTATACGTCCTCAGCAGTCGGAAGGCAGCCCTGTAGCCCCACTCCATTGCCTTGAACTGATAAAAGCTCTTGTCGTTCTGCTCTGGGAGCAGACCTCGCCACTGATCCTTACCCTTACGGATATTCAATGGATTGCAATTACGAATTCCTCTTGGTATCATTTCTTTTAACTTTCTTCTTATTCACATTGATCCCCGTACTCCCCGGGAATGCCACTTTGTATGCCTTGTCAAGCTCCTTGAGGCTCACCTTGCGCATACCGATGCCCAATGTTACTGACACGATAGCTCGCAGGAGTTCCCGATGCTTGCGCGGAAAGAGTTTAGGCGGTGGCAGTATATCCCATCCACACACCTGTTCGTCATCCACAACGGTTCTGTTGCACACCTCCCAGATGAAGTCGTCAGTGGCTTTACTTCCAAACCACGATTGCAGGATACGACGGATGCAGAAGCGCTTGTACTGACCTCCGAGGAGGCGCCTCGTGCGCTCCAGCCGAAGCCAGAGCTGCACGAAGCATTCTTGAGTGTTCTCAATCTTTTTCATCGTGGTAGCAAATTTCAAATTCCTTAATGACACTCATGACCTATGACATTAATGACACACTTCTTGCACTTTCCTGTATCGACCTGCTTCCGTCTGTATGATAAGCCCCTGTTTCTTCCAGTTCTTCAGCATTTGACGCACTTGGTTGTGTGAGACATTGCATCCCTTCACGCTGATGCTGTGCTGAAAAGCGCCTTCGAAGCCGAACTCCACATCAAGACGGGCGAAGATGGAATCGTTCTTGCCCATGCGCTGACGGTCACCATTTCCTGCATAATTGCGGCTGCTGAAAGCATTCTCGATGCGGTCACGGAAGAAGTACAGCGCACAATCCAGCAGGTAGTCAGCCACCACATGATAGGTGTTCAGCATCTGAGGTGTCTGTGCCTTTTCGAGCATCGTCTTCCAGATGCCAGGATGTGCTTTCAACTGCTTCTCCGCACCCGAATAACCGTGCTTCTGAATCAGCTGTTCAGCCACCTTGCAGAGCATGATGCAGCAGGTCATTCGCTGAGCCGTCACACCGATGCGGAAACGCTGGCGGGCTCTCACGGCATCGTCGCTCTTGATGGTTTCCTGGCGGATTTGTTCCAACCACTCACGTCCCTTCTCCTCCAACTTTGGCAGTACCACATTGCCCTGCATCAGCATCAGCAGATGAGCCACTTGCTGGATGCGCTCCGTCTGACGGTCGGTCAGGATGTAAGGTTTTTCTTCCAACGGCGCGAAGGTGTTGTCAGGAGTGCGTGCAACGGCAATACGGCTCTGGAAACCATCAGTATAATTGTTCACCACACGATAGAGGGCATCGGGTGTGCCACACATGGTGACATTCCACAGCAGGTGCTCGATATGCACATTCACCGCCTCTGCACTTCGTGCCTCACGTTCATAGCGGCTGCCGTCATAGCTCTGGCGAAGCATCACGGAGAAATCGCTCATGGCCGACTTCCATTTCTGCGCCACCGTATCTGCCTCGGGTGTGAACGAGAAGGCATGCTTGCCATCCGTGTTTGCCAAACGTTCAGCCAAGTTCGCCACCGTGTTGTTCAGGGTAAGGCAGCGCACAGGCAACTTGGGTTCCTCGGGTTGCTCCTTCTTATTTTTGGCAGCACGTTTCTTGGCTCTCCACTCATCCTCCTGCTGCTGATACATCATGTCCAAAGCCTTCACCTCGCCCATCCAGGCATCAATCACAGGGTCGATGCTTCCCTTGCCCGAAGCGAAATCGCCAGCAATGTAACTGATCAGGTTCAGCGTATTTTCCTTGCCATGAACATTCAGCTTCACCCCTGTAGCCAGCATTCCGATGGCAGGACAGATGGCAGTCACTACAGGCATCGACAACGCAGGTCCTACAGCATCTATCGACTCCTTCACACCCATCGGCATCTTCGGCAACTGGTTGTAGTAGAAGCGTTCGTCCTCCTGAACCATTTCCTCCAATCCCATTGCCTCCGACACATCAGAACCTTCTCTCATCCTGTCGCGACGCACCTGGAAAAGCACATCTTTCAGTCGCTTGGGCATTTGGGTGCGCTTCTCCGAGAGTGCCGAGTCGATGCACTTCATCTTCTGCGTCTCGGAGAACCCGTCGTAGCAGGGAATGACAGCAGCCAGAAGCTCACGGTCGAAGCCGCAGATGTGGCGCAGGTTCACCGCCAGCTCGAAGGTTAGTACATCACGGTTGCTCTTCACCGGCTCCTTGCCCTCGTTGTAGAGTTCCCACCACTTGGCGATGATGTCGGAATACGGAAGACCGTTGTATTCTTGAGGAGCAAGGGGCGAGGGGCAAGGAGCAAGAGGAATGTTATGCTTTGAGTCCCTAACAAGCAAGGTATCCTCTTGCCCCTCGCTCCCTGCACCTTGCTCCTCTATCTCAAAGATTTCATCGTCCAAGTACAAGAGGTTTTCTTCGTCCTCCGTGGTCGTAAAGAACACCCTCGTGATGTCCTTCGCCCCCTTGTCAAACTCCACCTTCAAGACCTCGCTTGCCCATTTCAGGTTCTCCTCTTGCGAGAATTCCGGACGGCGGCGGAACACCAGGTGGTAACCCTGTGCCCGCGCGCTCAGCTCCAGCATCAGCAAGCCCAGCTCATCCTTCTTGGCAAGGATTCGCTCACGCAATGGTTGCATCTCCTCAGCCGTGATGTGGTCGATGTCCATGCCAACGGTGGTGCTCATCTTGGTGCTTCCCTTCAGCGATCCGTCCTCGTTGGGCAGGCAGCTGTAGTTCATCTGGACGAGTCGCTGCTTCTGTTGGTCGTTGCCCTCGCGAACAGCCTTGAGAATAGCCTTCTGCTGCTCACTTCCACGCAGAGAGAGATACTGCTCTCGTGAAAGGACGGGGCGCATCTTTTTCACCCCATCCTGATAGTAAATCATGTGTACACTCATAGTCTTAGAATTTGAAAGAAAGTTGAACATTTGCGGAAATCTCTCGTGGCAGTTTGCGGACAGCAAGGTCGAGGTAATCCACCCCTGCAGGCGTCCACACCATGTAGCGCTTCATGCGAGGCTTGCCCTTGAGGCTGTAGCAGAAGAAGCAGCGCTCCTCCACCAGCCCGCAGCCTTGCAGTTCCTCAGCCAGCTGCCAGCGTCCGCCCTTGCGATGCTGAATGCCCATGCCAGCCAGCAGGTTGTTGAACGACTGCACGTCCATGCCCCACAACTGAGCCACCTTCGTCGCCGTCAGGCAGTCCTCGTTCACGCTATTCATCAGCTCCAGCGTGCGACCCACAATTGCATGGGCACGTTCCACAATCTCTTCGTCTGAGAGCCGACGTCCCTCCTTGTCGCGAGTGGGAATGTAGCCGCCCGTCTGTCTGATCTGTGGCAGCACCTCGCTGGTCACCCACCGCTTGAATGCCTTCGCTTGTTCCAGTTTGGAAGAGAGGATGAGGGAGTAGAGACCCGACTCGTTGATGAGAACCGTTTTTGACTTGTAGTTAGAACCAGTGTCGCGAATCGCGACGGTGGTTTTGTCTTCTGCATCCACATGCTTGTTCAGCGCATCGCGAGTATTCTTATATCCCAGCGCCTTCGCCACGTCCTTGCCCACGAAGAAGGTCTCGCCCTTCTCGTTCGTCATTGTACGGATTTCTCCGAACTGATCACTATTGAAAGTATGAATCTGCGTAAGATTCTTTGTATTGATATTTTGCATAAATCTTGAGTTTTTAGTTGAGCCATCGGGAGGAGCGAAGTAGTTAGCTGTCGACAATTTGAACCTGGTACTCTTCCCTCACTCAGCCTTCCAACTCAGAATTAGTAAATAAGTAAGGTTCGCACGTATGTGTGTGCGGAAATTGGTTGGATAATTCGTTTCAAGTCCAAGCCAAGGGTTTCCCTCCCTCCGCTCAGACCGATATGACGGGCTTGCTTTCGATTTGTTCCAACATGTCAAAGAGCACCAGAAAACTCCATTGCCGCTGCAATTTCAATTTTCTGATGCAAAGGTAGAGTTCGATTATTCGATTGAAAAATAGCTCAAAAATCTTTTTTCTCCAATCGAATACAAACAGACCGCCAAGCCCGATAAATAAAGGGAAAACTAAAAAATAAAAAAATGGCTCCTTCCATGACAGAAGAAGCCATTATTGTGTTTTCAATCGAATTTTTATGTTTTGGCTACTCGGAAGAGCTCATTTTTCTTCCTCTTGATGCTTGCTGATATATTCCACAACCCAATCGGCATATGGTTCACATTTACCATTACCCATATATTTGGCAAAGGTGGTCACCTCACGAATATTGTCTTTGTCGCGACTCTTGGCGCTAACCCCAAGATAAGCTCTTGCAATGGCAAGATTGCTACCTTTAATAACACCTGCCTCACGGAGTAGTCCTACTACGTGCCCCTTAATCATCAGTCGCTGATTCTTGTTGCCCCATTTCCGAGCCAGATACTCACCATGTTCAGAATCCATCAGGGTGGCAACAAAACTGTCGGTCCATACATTATTGTATTCACTCTCACGCGAACATACCCGTGCGAACCATTCTTCCTGAAGCAACTTCTGCAAGTTTTTCTTTGGAGCAAAGTAGTTTAGTTCAGGCTGTGGAGGTGGAGGTTCCGCAGGGCGCTGCAGATTGTTGGCCGATGCAGGAGAACCCACAATACGATTCTTCTGCCGGGCCTCACGCCGCGCGGCATACCGCTGCATCTCTGTCTCGATGCTGTCCATAACCAAACTGACAGCCCGGCCTGTCAACACGTTTTTGGCATCATCGAATCCCAGCGAAGCAATCAATTGTTCTATCCCTTCTGTGGAAATCTCAATCCTCATAGATCCCAGGTTGGGCGCCCAGACTCGATGTCTTCTATGACGTTCTTGTACTCTTCCTGCTCAGTCTCGAAATGGATGTTTACCCTGCGGTCAGTAAACCGTTCCCAGTAATAGCACTGATCACTCAGCTCATCAACAAGTTCATCCTCAGTCGCCGCTTCGCAATAAATGGGGAACTGGCTCGTGCCGTTGTCGCTGCAGACGATTTTGCCATCCTTCTTTTCGAATATCAGCAAGATTTTGTGGTTCCATTCATGGATAATCATATTCTTGTACTTAGCCAACAGCTCTTCGTCGCTTATCATGATGTCATAGTCTAAAAGCGCCTCACGAAGCTGCTTGGCTTTCTCACGGTAGTCTGTGTCGTTCTCGATGCCCCACTTCTTCCTGACCATCCGGAAGAAGCTGTGTGAATTCACTCCCAGACTATTTTCATCGCAAACCACGTCGCAGTCTGTCAGTTCTGCATTGTTCCACAACACACCTGCAGGTGCATTCCAGTACTTCACAATCGGGTGACTGTGCGACTCCATTTTGTACTGTCCGTCCTCACCCTTCGTGGTTTCATACACTATCATGGTGGCAATATGCTTACCCACCTCACCGTTGCAGTGAATATACTCAAACGGTGCCTGAAGATTCAAAATTTGAGTGTCCATTGATGTTTGTTTTATTGGTTTCTTTTGCAAAGATAATGATTATTTTCGACATATTGGAATCATTTTATTTTTATTGTATTTTTCTATAATAACTTCTTCGGAAATCTTAACCCAAATTAACAAAAAATCCTTGGAAGAGCGGGATTATTTATTGACCTTTGCGAAAGATGCAATTATCTAATTATTAATAAATTATATTATTATGATTACCAATTTTGAAACAAACAAAGTATTTATTGCTAAAGGACTGGTTCTTCGGCAATATTTAGAAGCATCACACTGGCTTCTTGGCTTCATGCATCACTATGGAATAGAATGGGGTTTATTGCCAAACACTCCTTCGCCACAACATATTTGGGCACGCGACTATATGCCAATACAAGTCAGCAAGGAGAAGTTCGTAAGGTTTAACTACAGTCCTGACTATCTTAAGGATAATCCAGAGTACAAACCAGACACATCGGTCATCCTGTCGGCTCTAGGCATCCAAGTCATAGATTCCGACATTATCGTTGATGGTGGCAACGTTATTAGTTGTGGCGACAAAGTGATAATGACAGACAAGATTTTTCGTGAGAATCCGCATTATCAACGCAACGCGCTTATCGATGAAGTATCCAAACTTCTGGAAGCGGAGATTATACTGATTCCAGAAGACTGGTATGATGAATATGGGCACGCAGACGGAATGGTGAGGTATATGGGCAACGGCAATGTAATGCTCAACAACTATTGCGATTTCGACAAGACGTTGCGCAAGAAAATGCTGGCAGCACTCAGCCCTCACTTCAACATTACAGAACTTCATTATGGCTCATACACTGCCAGAAGTTGGGCTTACATCAATTTCCTGCATGTGGGTCAGCACATCTTCATTCCCATGCTGGAAGACAAGCTGGGAGGAATCGCATTCAAGCAGATTTCCGCTGCTTACCCCCAATGCGATTGCCATCAAATAAATGAGTGTGACATCATCGTCCGAGAAGGTGGCGCATTGAATTGCTGTTCTTGGAATATATTTACAGATTTGCCTGAGAAAGAAAACAGTAAAGAATAACAAAATAAGAAATAGTATGTTTACAGCAAAATTTATAAAGAATCTCATCTTTAATGGGGAGACGATTCGCGCAATTGGGCGTAGTGGCAGTCCTACGAGGGTGTTTGCCGTACAAGGCGACTTAGATGGTTCATGCTCTGTTTATAGCATGATGATGATGCTTATTTTCCACCAGAAGTTGGATTGGGAAGATTTGACTGATAGAGAACGGGCAAAAGAAAGCACTTTTGTTGACAACGTTCAGCGGAAATTTCTACATCGTTTCAAGGGAATATGCAAAGGAGGTCATATGATGAGAGAACTATCTGACAAACTGAATCAGTGCTTTGGAGAAGACCTTTCTATTACATACACTTTATTGCCAAATAGAAACAATTCTGTCTGCAGGCAAGAACTGCACCAGAAAATAAGAGCTCAATTGGATGCCAGAAAGCCTGTTCTCGTGAGTTACCAAAGGATAATTGGGATTGGGCATTCTGTTGTTGCAATTGGATATAGGAGGGAAAGTTGGGATCGGTTGCGTTTGTTTTGTTTGGATCCAGCACGGCGACTTCCTTATATGTCGATATGGAACAACGTTATAGATCTTGATTATCTTTCCATTGATGATATGGCTATAACAGATTTCAATTATTATGAAGAGGAAAAAGTATGTGTGGATAAAATCCTAATCATTCAAGACGAACCTCCAGAATCGGTTTGCCCGTTCTAAGGCTTTGGAAGCCAACAATAGCGATACTTGCTTTCATTGAATGAAGCAAGTTCTATTCCCAATTCTTGCCTTTTTGAGTCGGAAACGTTTGTGAAGCATTCCTGAAGGTTATAGTCCGCTTTTGCCTTGGGGCTCTTCTTGTAACTACCCAAAAGATTGTATCGTGGCTGTGGATCTTTGAATTCTATCGGTTCTAATGGTTTCATTTCCAAAATAGGATTGTTCTGTCTTTGGGAGGTTGCATCGATTATACGAAACAAATCGGCGACCTTCCAAGGCCCATCGAAAACCATCTTGTCAGATAGTCTTTGTATTTGGCGAATGAGGATTCCACCAAAGTACGAATTGTTAGTCAACTCATATTTGAAGGACCAAGTTTTCCCTTTTTTCACAACCTTCTTGGTGATTCTACTCTCAAAGTTCAAATCAATGCCGCCAAAATCATTGATATACCAACACAAAGCTTCAGAGTTTCTAGGATGAACAGAAATATCCTGATGATTCTTGTTGTAGAAATAGAACTCAAAATCAAGAATGCGGTATTCAACATCTTCGTATTTGATGACACATCCATTCTTTAGTATTTCTGCTATCTCCGCGAAAGCCTGTTCTATATAATCTCGACTTGCATCAGCTGGGATGCGCATTTTATTTCTCAATTCATCTGTTTTCATAGATTCTATTTGTTTCGTTTCTATTAGTTTCCGGAATCTCCGGGTTCTCCGGAATCTCCGGTCAATCCGGCTTTTTTTAGTAGCTCTTTCAAACTGTCTCATCAACCCTCTTTCTTGGGCTGAGTGGGCGATATGGGTTGAGTGGGCGCTGTGTTCCTTCCGGACGGATTCCCATTAACCCCATTATGCCCATTAGCCCCATAACTACCCTCATAAGGAATCCTTCCATACGCCCCGTTCTTTTTCTGCCAATCCTTCCTTGCCCTATACATCTCCTCCTTGATGCCACCCTTCTCCAGAAAGTCCTTCTTCTTCCACTCAATCAGTCCCTTTATCAGCACGTCGCACTGATGAATCAGGGTGATGGCGATGTTGGCTATCGTCTCGTCAGAGCGCTCCTGTATTTTCTCTCGATAGATAGCCGAATCAAGATGCGTCTTGCAGAAGGCACGTGTCTGCACACAGCGAGGGTCATCGTACGCCCACTGCTCCAAACCACGCACACGCAAGTAGTCTTCATAGTCAAGCAGCAACTCATGCAACGAAGCCCTATTCACATTCGTCAACTTCAGCTCCATTTCACGAGATGTGATACCATCAATGTTTCCCTCTGCCAAATTCTGCTTGCCAGAACGAGCTGCCTGCACCATCTGGTCAATCGTTCGATCGCCCACCTTCAGGAACTTATTGGCAAAATAATAGGTCACATCATAGATGCACTCCGCCTTCTGAAACGCCTTCAACGTGCGGTAGTTATTGTCTTGCCGTAAGAAATCCTTGTCTTCTTCCATTTGTCCTATTTTTTGCAAAGTTACAAAAAATCCTGCTCCAATCCACCAAACAACACCACATTATTCAAGATTTTTCAAGAAAGATGTCAAGTGGAGGTGGCAAAAAGGACCGTATAAATTGCCATGCATATTCCGGCAACGGCAAAAAGCGCTAATAAATATGCAATCATCTTGCCTACTCTGTTGACCGGTTCAGGCTGGTCTTGGCCTTTCTTTTGGCCATAGGTAATCTGCCAATCCTGATAGAGATGTTTGATTTTCTCAAAATCATCGGAAGAAATGAGACTGAGGTCTTCAATTTCCTCGTTTTCTTTAGCAGCCAACAGTCCGTCAAGCGTCTCATACCCCTCAAACACTTCGTCAAAATCTTGACTTTCCAGATAGTATAATCCACCAACAAAAACTTCATCTGCCTTGCCATTAACATAGTGAATGAAGTAATCATCTTCTGACTCAATGTCAAGGAATCTCAGAAAAATGTCTCGACCATCCAGCCACTTCCTGTCAACGCTTTCCACAGAAACTGCGGAGGAAAGATATATGTGTCCAGGACCATCTTCTTCTGGTTCTTCAACCTCCTTGACTTTCTTTTTCTTTATCAAGGAAAGCTTGGGGTCCATCGCCAGAATCAGCATGGCAACAGACAGCATGAACAACCATTTCCGAGCACTGGCATCATCCATCTGGAGCGCAATCATTAACACGCCCACAGCAACCACAACAAAAACTAATGAAACAATCTCTATCTTTCTCATGATTAACAAACCTATTTTATCTACCCAGTGTCAGCTCTGGCTCCTGACTGGCTTCAGCTGCCCTGCGTTCCTTTTGCAAAGATACGATTATTTTTTTACATACAACTATTTTTGAGAAAAAAATCCCGCGGTCATGAAGGTCATTGGTCATGAAGGTCATTAACGATTTCTGATTGGGAGGGTGTTTTTCAGCCCATAATAAATATTATTTTATAATATATATTATGACGGTGAATGCATCCGAAAATCCTTAATGACACTCTTGACACGTGACACTCATGACATATCCATGCAGGATGGAAGTGTATTTTTTTGAAAAAAAGTGAGGATTTATTCGTAGACCGCAATGTGGATGTTGTATCTTTGCATTGTCATTCTGAGAGAAGAAATAGCGCGCTAACTAAAGAAAAAAAATTCCCCAGTTGACCCACAAAAAAACTAATTAACTAACTACCTAACAAACAAACTAATTAACTAACAAACTAAAAACTACAAACTACTATGGCACTGAAAGTAAAAGCGAAAGAACAACTGATCAAGGTGGGCAAGTATGCGGAAACCTACCGCTACGTGATGATGCCGGAGCTCTACACGGCACTGGCACAGGACAAGGTCATCAAGGAGGCAGCCCTCCGCAGCGGAGTGAGCCGAGGCGTGATGCAGGCCTGCTGGGATGCAGCCGGTGAAGTCATCAAGGCGTGGGCAACCGAAGGTCACAGCGTGGCACTCCCCGGACTCGGCACCATGCGATTCGGTCTGCGCGCCAAGAGTGTGGACGATGTGAACAAGGTGAAGGCAGGACTGATCACGAGCCGCCGCATCATCTTCACCCCATCCGTTGACCTGAAGGAGGAACTGGCCAAGACTGCCGTGCAGATCACCTGCTACGACCGCGACGGCAAGGAGATCAAGCGCGTCACCTCCAGCGACGACGGCAACGTGGAAGACCCCGAGAACGAGGGTGGTGACAACACCAACGAGGGTGGTGAGAACAACGGCAACACTGGCGACAACGGTGGCAACAACGGCGGCGGCGGCACGCTGGTGGACGACCCTGATGGAGATTAAAAGAGTTGACAGTTGACAGTTGACAATTAAGGGGCAAGGGGCGAGGAGCAAGGAGCGAGAGGATACCTTGCACGTTAGGAACTCAAAGCATAACATTTGACTCCGTCGAGCTAAAGGTTCTCCTGCACCTTGCACCCTGCCCCTTAACACTAAACTAATCCCTTGCCCCTCAAATTGTACATTGTAAATCTTAAAATTGTAAATATAATTGTGAAAAACAAAGATTTTTGGAAGACCATCATTCAGGTGGTGGTGTCCATCCTGACGGCAGCGCTGACTGCTATGGGAACCACGAGTTGCATGAAATGCATGCTGTGAGAAGGAAAATGTGAAATGCAGAAGGGCTGGGTCGCGAAATGCGATGCCAGCCCTTTGGGTTTGTGTTCCATCGGAACCAGTGCCCTGAATCAGGGCTGTGGTTTTATCTTCCTCATCCACGTGTTGAGCCAGTGCATCGTGCACGCACCGATGTGGATGCGTTGCCGTGCCTGAAAACATTTTTATCTCTCGCAGAAATCGCAGAACCTTTAGCTCGACGTAGTCAAAGCACAGAAATAAGATAATTTATTTTGAACACGAATCACACTAATCACACGAATGTTTTTTGATTCGTGAAATTGGCTACGCCGAGCTAAAGGTTCGTGTTCGTTTATTTTCTGCGCTTTCTGTGTTTTCTGCGAGAAATATATAAGAGCACGACAAAAAAAGTGGGAAAAAGATGGAATTTTTATATAAGAGAAAAGAAAAATGTGTATCTTTGCCATCGAAAACCAAAACAAAAGAGTATGAGTTACACGGAAATGGCACAATTGGAACTGATGAATGCAGCGGCCAATGTCACCTCTCTGGATGATCTCAATGCATTGCGGCTGACCCTTTCGCTCTTTTTCGCAGAGCGGGCGCAGCGAGCTATTGACAAAATGTGGGATGAGGGAACTTTCGACCAGAAGAAGTTGGATGAACTTCGTGGTCAGCATCTGCGCACTCCTTACAAGACATTCTGATCCGAGCATGCGCCACGTAGTTCTTGACACTAATGCCCTCATTCAGGCTTTGCCCACCCAAAGCATCTACCACAAAATTTGGAGTGACTTTCTGGCGGGCCGATATTGTCTGTGTGTCAGCAACGAGATTCTGACCGAATATGAGGAAATCCTTGCTGAACACACATCACCCGAGGTGGCACACAACGTGGTTGAGGCAATCGCTCGTCATCCGCAGACACAATACCGTGAATCCTATTTCCGTTTCCATCTGCTTTCCGACATTGACAAGGATGATGACAAGTTTGTGGATTGCGCCATCACCGCAAGTGCCGACTACATTGTTACCGAGGACAGTCATTTTGGCCGTCTCAAGCAGATACCATTCCCTCAGCTTACCATCTTGACACTTGACGAGTTTAATGATACATTAAATAAGCCAGAGCAAGAATAATAAACTTTAACCAATCCCTACATTTCATTTCACACTAATCTTTTTTTATTCGAGAGATTCGTGTTCGTTTTTATCTCACACAGAAAGCACAGAAAAACACAGAAAAATATAATTGATTTTGAACACGAATCGCACTAATCACACGAATGTTTTTTGATTCGTTAGATTGGCTACGCCGAGCTAAAGGTTCGAGAGATTCGTGTTCAAAAAATCTCGTTGTATAGTGCCAATCCTTTCACTGTCAATAGATATTTCTGTCGTGGATGACGAGGTGATTGAGGGTATAACAAACGGATATAGCCTTCTGTAATAGCAGGATTGAGATAAAGATTCAAAACATTTTTCCTATCCTTCAAACCTATACCTTCCATGATCTCTTTTACAGACAGCTCCTTTTCACCAACTACTTGAACAAGCCTCTTGATATTGGGATTATCCGTATGTAACTTGTCCTGTACTTGTGGGGTAGTTGCGGGGTGTATGTTCGCTCTCTGGCATTTTCCACTCCTCTGGCCCATCTATCAGCATATATCTATTTTTCAGAGAATTGTTCTCACCTAGCAGCAGATTGCGGAAGAAACGTACCAGGAAAAGTGGTTCATAATTGACACCCTTCTTCAGGTTGCGAAATGCGATGCCAGCCCTTTTATGAATGACTTATGGTATGGCCACCTTTCTGCCGTCTTTCACATAGATGCCCTTGGTGGGGGTGGTGACGGGGATGCCTTGAAGGGTGTAGAAGACGGAGGAGGATTGGGAGGATGGATTCACGGCTTCTATCTCGGAAGCGAACTCGTTGAATTGCCACCAGTCCCAGTTGAAGAGGGTGGCAGAGCCTGAGCCTGTGAAACTGAAGTGGACGGCATGTGTGCCTGTTGGGATGGCAGTGAGGTCGGCTGTCTGTTCTTCCCACACGTCATCGCCTCCTGTGGCTGCGATGGGGATGCGTGCCAGTACTTTTCCCTTGGCATTGTCTTGACGGATGACGAGGGTGCCTTTGCCATTGGCGGATGCCACACGGAAGGTGATGGACTTGGCTCCTTCGGTGCCGAAGTCGAGGTTCGCCACACGCATGGAGTCGCCAGCATGGATGCCTGTCACATACACGCCTGTGTCTTCATTGCCGACCACGCTGATGCCTGATGCGGCATTGAGGGTCTCTGCCTGTTGCTGGAGGTAGGGGCTCATGGTGCGGAGGGCTTTCACGCCCTTTCGGGTGGCTGTGATGGGCTTGATGGTGCCGTCAGCATTGAAGTGCATCTCTTCGACCGCCATACTGCGATTGTAGCCACCACCGCCTTTTGCCCAACCAGTATGGTAGAAGAAGTAGTCCTTGCCCTGATAGTGCACCATGCCGCTGTGGTTGGTGAAGGAACCCGTGTCTTGCTGTTTCATCACAACACCCTTGTATTCCCAAGGTCCCTCAGGACTTTTACTCATGCTGTAGGAGATATGTTCGGGCACACCTCCTGCCGCATACATCAGGTAGTAGTTGTCACCGCGTTTGTCGAGCCAAGGACCTTCTTCGTAGCAATCCTTACCCGTCACCTTATCATCCACTTTCACACCTCCAAAGGCTTCGGCGGTGAGGGGGACTTCGACGATGCCGTTCTTGCCGATGTTGGCGTTGATGTATATCATCGCGCTGCTCAACTTGGCATAGCGCAGTTTGTTGTTGCCCCAATAGAGGTAAGCCTGTCCATCATCGTCGATGAAAACGGTGGGGTCGATGTCACCACCCTCACCTGTATCGAAGAGGGGCTTCTTGAGTACATCCTTATAGGGGCCAGAAGGTTTCTTGCTTCGTCCGAATCCGATATAATGACGCCAGTCGCCTGGTTTGGAGAGGCACATATACCAATAATAGTAATCACCTCTCTTCACACACTGACTTGCCCAGCAGGTGCCTTCACGACCCCACTTGAAAGCCGTGCGTGGCATCGCCTCACCATGATCAGTCCAGTTCACCATATCGACGGTGGAATAGACACGCCAACGTTCCATGTAGTAGAAATCGTTCACGCCTGGCACATTCATGTCCTCGTCGCAATAGACATAGAGGCTGTCATTACCCTCGAACACCATCGGGGCTGGGTCAGCCGTGTAACAATGGGACACAATGGGATTCTGCGCTTGGACAGTTGAAAATTGAAAATTGAGAATTGAAAGTTGAAAGTTGAAAATTGAAAGTTGACAACAAATGATGGCTATGATTTTCTTCATAATCTTCTTTATTTCGAACACGAATCTCTCGAATTAAACGAATTTTATTGAATCACGATTATTTTGCCGTTCAGGATATACGCACCTTTCTCCGTTGGTTTCCCTTCCAGTTTCACACCGCTCAGCGTGTACCAACTGTCAACTGTCATCTCTCCACTATCAACTGAATTGATGTCAGAACCCACACGTGCCACCTGGTAGTCTTTTCCTGCCTCTGTGGAGAGGTCATATTCATAGACCTTCTTGACGGTGAGTTTAGGTGCTGTGGTCAACGACTTCGCCAACAGCGGGGTCTTGATGTCAGCCGGGGCATAGAGCGGATTGGGACATTCGCCCTTGGCTTCCGTCAGACCATCACCCTCAAGAGGCACGTAGGAACGCAGACGGAGCACACCGCCAATGGTGGAGCGGATGTTCGCCACCTGCAGACTTCCCTCTTCCCAAACCATATCCACCTCGAAACCACCACGGGCACGCAGACCCGAGATGGAGCCTTGCGTCCATTTGGCAGGCAGAGAAGGCAAGAGATGGATGGCACCATCGTGACTTTGCAGCAGCATCTCGGCAATACCCGCCGTCGCACCAAAGTTTCCGTCAATCTGGAAAGGTGGATGCGCGTCAAAGAGGTTGGGGAAGGTGCGTCCGTTAGGATATTTCTTGGTATCTTCATCCGACTCTGAAGGCAACAGCTTCAGCATATTGCTCAGGATGGTCAAAGCGTGGTCGCCATCGAGCATACGTGCCCAGAAGCAAATCTTCCATCCCAAACTCCAACCTGTCGCCTCGTCGCCTCGATCCTTGAGGGTCTGCTTGGCAGCAGCGAAGAGTTCGTTGTGGGAATAAGGACTGATTTGGTTGGAGGGGAACAATCCATAGAGGTGGGAGATGTGACGATGCTGGAACTCACTTCCATCAGCATCGACGAGCCATTCGAGCAATTGTTTACGGCTACCAATCTGCATGGGAGGCAACTGAGCCAGTGCATCCTTCAGCGTCTGCTGGTAGGCTGCATCCTCACCCAAAATCTCAGCAGCTTTCAACGTGCTGGACAGAGCATCGAACACAATCTGGTTGTCCATCGTGCAACCTGCTGTGATAGGCGTTGACTTGCCCGAAGGACCTTGTTCAGGACTGACAGAAGGCACCACCACAAGCCAATTGTTGTAACCAGGATGTGGCTGCATATAGTCGAGGTAGAAGTCGGCGGTGCCCTTGATGACAGGATACCACTCACGAAGGAACTCCTTATCGCCTGTGTAGAGATAGTGCTGCCACAGATGGGTGGCAAGCCAAGCACCACCATTGGGATACATGCCCCAGAAGGCACCATCGACAGGACCAGCAATGCGCCAGATGTCGGTGTTGTGGTGAGCCATCCAGCCATCACATCCATACATCTGCTTTGCCGTCACTGCACCGGTCTGACTCAAGTCTTTGATCATCGAGAACAGAGGCTCGGAAGTCTCCGACAGGTTGCAGACCTCAGCAGGCCAGTAGTTCATCTCCGCATTGATGTTGATGGTGTATTTCGAATCCCAAGGAGCATCCCGCTTGTCGTTCCAGACACCTTGCAAGTTGGCTGGCTGACCGCCTGGCTGTGAGGAGGAGATGAGCAGATAGCGTCCATAATTGAAGAGCAGCGCCACCATTCCCCAGTCCTTACTGCCCGTGAAGGCATCCAGACGCTTGTCGGTCGGTAGGTCGCTATTGGACGTGGATGGCAAAGAAAGATGCACCCGTTGGTATTGCTTCTGATAGGCCTCGATATGGCGAGCCAACAAGGTTTCGTAGTCATAGAGAGCCGCCTCTTCCAGATACTTCTGGTTCTTCGCCGTCGCATCACCCGACACATCCTCATAATTGACGAAGTTGGTGGCTGCAGAGATGTAGATCGTGGCGGTCTTGGTACCCGTCACGTGGATGATGCCCTTGGTTCCATTGTTCGTCACCTTACCATCGCACTCCACCTTATACACGCATTGTGCCTTCAATTTGCTGTCAATGCCCTCATGTCCCACACCTTGAATGGTTGCAACAATACCACCCATGTCCTTCTTGTAGGTGGTGTTGAACGTGCAGGAGTGCTGAATCATGAAGTTCATGTCCTTGTCGGATTCCAGACGCATGACAATCACCCCATCCTCCAACGAGGCGAAGGTGGTTCGTGAGCAATTGTAGAAGCCCTCTCCGTCCTTCACCTTGAACGTGACTTTCGAGAGTGCTGTCTGCAAATCCAGTTCACGGCGATAATCTGTCACATTGCTGGCAGAGAAACTCATGTGAGAAATCTTCAAACTACCCAATGTGAGATACTTCATGCCATGAGGACCTTTCACAAACTGGCTGTTAATGAGGCTCTCAGCCTGTGACTCCTTACCACTGAAGATGAGGTCTCTGACCTGCTCCAAGTAGTTCAGGGAGGTCTTGCTGTTGTTGTTGTGAGGACCACCCGACCAAAACGTCTCTTCATTCAGCTGGATTTCATCCGTTTGGGTACCCCCATAGAGCATTGCGCCCAAATGGGAGTTACCAATAGGAAGTGCCTCCAACCATATCTGAGCAGGAGTGTCGTACCATAACTTCTCTGTGTTGTCATTTTGCGCCATCACAATGCCTATCGGCATCATCATCGCCAGGAAAAAGATTAGTTTCTTCATTGAAATAGATGTGTGTAAATCTTTATTTGATACTCTCCAAGAAATCGCGAAGTTGCTCTGCCTCTACATCGCCCATCTGATACTCCTTCTCTGCATCGTCCTTGACCATCTTGAGCCACAGGGCGTATGCCTCTTCGGCTTCGTGCATCCAGTGGTCGCGGTCGATGAAGAGATTGTTGCCACAATTCTGCATGACGAAGTTGGCGTAAGCCTGCTCGTATTGCTTGTAACTGCGATGTATCTGCATCAGAATCTCCTTCAAGTCATCGGCAGAACTGATGGAACCATTCTCGATGTCACGCACCACACTATCCAGCTCACTCTTAGGCGCCAGCAAGCCCATCATGTCCACCCAACGGCAACCATTGCTCTCGTTCGTGTCGGCTGTGTTGTTCTGGAAACAACGATAGAGGAAGAGTTTGAGCACCAAGTCATAGTACTGGATGCCCTTCAGCAAAGCAGCACGCTTGATTTTGCAACCATGATAGGTGGACACCTCCGTGTCCTCCGGATGCTTCTTCAAGAGGTCTTCGAGGATGCTCTTACCCTCCAGAACCGACTGCACAATGTAAGGGTTGGGGAAGGCGAAGTTGATGATGTCATTGCGTGAACCGAGAGGACGCTTGTCGCGTTTTGGCCACTTGCCCACATCACGCCAAGTACCGACCGTACGGATATTGATGCCTGGCACGAGGCAAGTCTCACGTCCCTCTGCAATCACATAACTGAAAGGCAGTTTCTGCACCTGTGGGTGGTTCTGCACCTTACCCATGACCATCGAGAAAGAGCCGATGTGGGCAGGCCAAAGGATGTGGCTACCTGATGCGGTCTTGCTGCCACGATCGAGGGTTCCCCAGTGGATGGGTCCCATCTTGTAGGCGTGGTTGCTTTGGTTGGTGCCCGAACCAGCATTGTAGAATGAGAAGGCACCACCAATGAGCAAGGTGCTCTTGTGATGACTGGTGGCGAAAGGACCACAGAACGCAGCACAAGACTCACCATTATCCATATAACTGTTGGCAAAGAACACGCTCGCCTCTGACGAGAAGCCCTTGCCGATATGCACAGATTCGCCCACAAAACTACAATACACCTTCGCTCCGTCGATGACACTTGCTCCGGCTGCCACCACACTGTCCTCGATGATGACATCTGAGCCAATGAGCGTACCTGCATCGTCTGTGCTGAGAATGGTGCAATTGTTGAGTTTGCAACTGCCCTGCACCTCACATCCCTCACCTATCCGCACGTTGTTCATCTCCTTGACATCCACCACTCGAGAACCAGAGCCAATGTGGGGAGTTGAGAGTTGAGAGTTGACAGTTGACAGTTTGGCCAATTGCTTGGCTTTGGGGAAGTTCACCATCAACCATGCTAATTGAGCCGTCAGCCCATCAAAGATGATGATGTTGGGATCGCCACCCTCGTTCAACACTGAGATTTCCGTACCATTACCGAAGGTGCTGCCCTCCTGATTGGTGATGATGCCGACGTTTGCCACATAGCAGCGGTCACCAATCTGTGTATTGGAGATGTAACCACGCACGTTCTCCACCAGGCAATCATCGCCTATCGTCACATTCCGCAAAGTGGCATTTCTCACACAGCAACGCCGTCTGAAGCCATCTTCCAACTCAACAGAGCCACTCAAACCACCGATTTCCACGTGACCATAAAGCAACACATTTGTCATTTGTGAGGGCACAAAAGCCTCATCCACCAAGATGTCTGACCAATCCTCAGCCCAACATCCACGCTCTTCCAACTGAGCGATTTCATTTACAGTTAGTTCTCTCATTCTATCTCTCCGTTTGTGTTATAATTATCATACAAAAAGTCGTTGTAAGGGTATTTCTGCACGTGCAGTTCACGCACTCGCTTGTAGAGCAGTTCCCTCAGTTCATCAATGTTCTTCCTTTCCTTGGCAGAAATGAAGAAACAGTTGTCGTTGAGCTTCGCCATCCACGTCTTCATCAGTTCGTCCAAAGGAATGTTCTCTTTCGTGCGAGGCGTCAGGTCATCTTCTTCCTTCTCCACCCACGTATAAGCATCAATCTTATTGAAAAGAATCATCAGAGGCTTGTCGGCACAACCAAGGTCGCCCAAGGTCTTGTCCACCACCTGTATCTGCTCTTCAAAGTCTGGGTGACTGATATCGACCACGTGCAACAATAAGTCTGCCTCTCGCACCTCGTCAAGGGTGCTCTTGAACGATTCCACCAAGTCGGTAGGCAACTTTCGGATGAAACCTACGGTGTCGGACAAGAGGAAGGGCAAGTTCTCGATGATGACCTTGCGCACCGTGGTGTCGAGGGTGGCGAAGAGTTTGTTCTCCGCAAAAATGTCGCTCTTCGACAGCAGGTTCATCAGGGTTGATTTGCCCACGTTCGTATAACCCACCAGTGCCACACGAATGAGGCGTCCACGATTCTTCCGCTGGGTTGTCTTCTGCTGGTCAATCTCCACCAAGCGCTGTTTCAAGAGGGAGATGCGATGACGGATGATACGTTGGTCCATCTCCAACTGCGTTTCACCAGGGCCACGAAGTCCCACACTACCACCTCGCTGACGTTCCAAGTGGGTCCACAGACGCGTCAATCTAGGCAACATGTAGCGATACTGTGCCAGTTCCACTTGCGTCTTTGCTGCCGCCGTCTGGGCACGCATTGCAAAGATGTCGAGAATGAGGCTTGTACGGTCAAGTATCTTCACTTGCAACGCTTTCTCAATATTACGTATCTGCTTGGCAGACAACTCATCATCAAAAATCACCATACCCACTGGATCTTCCTCATCATCCTTCTGTTTGATGAAGTCAGCAATCTCTTCCAATTTTCCACTACCGATATAGGTGATGCTACTTGGACCATTCACGCGTTGGGTGAATCGTCGAACCACTTTTGCCCCTGCCGTTTCAGCCAGAAACTCCAGCTCATTCAGATATTCCGTTGTCTTCCGCTCGTTCTGCTGAGGTGTGATAAGACCCACGATAACCGCGGTCTCCACTTTCGTCTCAGAAATCACAAATTCTTTCATTCCATGATTATTTTGGTTGCAAAGATAGTTATTTTAATTGACAATTGACAATTGACAATTGAGAATTAAGCATTCGGGATGTATTTTTAGGACGACTAACAAGCTGGACGGTAAAATTATCAATTATCAATTGTCAATTGTTAATTATTTCGTACCTTTGCAGCCGATTTTACAATGAGAGTACTCATCATCAATACATCTGAGCGTGTCGGAGGTGCTGCAATTGCTGCCAGTCGACTGATGGAAGCCTTGAAAAAGAACGGTGTCAAGGTCAAGATGCTTGTGCGCGACAAACAGACCGACCACCTCACCGTGCTTCCCGTTGGACATAACTGGACACAGCCGTTCAAATTTCTGTGGGAACGTCTGTGCATCTTTGTCGCCAACTGCTTCAGCCGGAAGAACCTCTTTCAGGTGGACATCGCCAATGCAGGAACAGATGTCACACAACTCACTGAGTTTCAGCGAGCGGATGTCATCCATCTGCATTGGGTTAATCAAGGTTTTCTCTCCTTGTCAAATATCGATAAGATTATCCATGCAGGCAAACCTGTCGTCATCACGATGCACGACCAGTGGTACTTCACTGGGATTTGTCACTATTCCGGTGATTGTCAGAAATACCAAGAGCTTTGTCAGCAATGCGAACTGATGAAGTGTACGATGTTTGGTGACCTTGCCAAGCAGGTTTTCCTCAAAAAAGAGAAGATGTACAGCGATGCCAAACTGACTTTCGTGGGATGCAGTCAATGGATGGCGAACTTGGCAAAGACATCCAAACTCACCCAGGGGCATCAAGTGGTCAGTATCCCCAATGCCATCAACACAGATCGTTTTCGTCCACAAGACAAGATGGAGGCACGAAAGGCATTCAAACTCCCCACTGACAAACGTCTCTTGCTCTTTGGCTGCCAACGTATCACAGATGAGCGCAAGGGTTTTCATTACTTGGTGGAGGCTTTGCAACTCCTCAAACAGCAGAATCCCAACATCGCAAAGGGCATCGAGATTGTCGTGGTAGGAGGGGCTGCAGAGAATATCCGTCATCAGGTGCCTTTCAACATCATCCCCATCAACTATGTCAGCGACCCACAGAAGATGGTGCTGCTCTACAATGCCGTTGACCTCTATGTCACTCCTTCTCTGCAAGATAACTTGCCCAACACCATCATGGAATCAATGGCATGTGGCACCCCTTGCGTAGGTTTCAAGGTGGGCGGCATTCCTGAAATGATTGACCACAAGGAAAATGGCTATGTGGCTGCTTATAAAGATGCACAAGATTTCGCCAACGGTATCCTATGGACTTTGGATGCTGATCATGGTGCCCTGAGCCGAAACGCACGCAACAAAGTGATGGTCACATACAGCGAAAACGCCGTTGCCTACAAATATATAGAAGTGTATGAAAATTAGCATCATCACGGCCACATATAATGCTGAGGCAACCCTTGAGCGCACCTTGCAAAGTGTAGCACAACAGACCTACTCCGACATAGAACATCTCATCATTGACGGGGCATCCACTGACCGCACATTGGAGATTGCCCGTCAATATCCTCATGCCATCGTCTTCAGCGAGCCTGACAAAGGACTTTACGATGCGATGAACAAGGGACTTCAACACGCCACAGGTGACTATCTTTGCTTCCTCAATGCTGGTGATAAACTGCACAGCAAGGAAACATTGGCACATATCGTTTCATCTGTGCCAGATAGTTCTCCTATCGGGGTCATCTATGGTGACACCCATATTGTCGATGCACAAGGAAATTTCCTTCGCAACCGCCGTCTCACGCCTCCTGAACACCTCACTTGGCAGAGTTTCAAGGAGGGTATGTTGGTTTGCCACCAAGCCTTCTATATCAATCGTCAAATCGCCCTGCCCTACGATATGACCTATCGTTTCTCGGCTGATTTTGATTGGTGTATCCGTTGCATGAAGGAAGGGGAAAAACGAGGTATGCAGAACCTCTACGTCCACGAGCCACTGGCTGATTATCTGGCAGAGGGAATGACCACAGCCAATCACAAGGCATCGCTCAAAGAAAGATTCCAGATTATGGCAAAGCACTATGGGCTTCTGCCAACTATCGGACAACATATTTGGTTTATATTCAGAGTTTTAGTTAAAAAGTAAAAGTAAGTTAGTATGAAGATTGTTCGACCTTCTAAGCCTGAGCTGTTTTATACGCTCAAGAACTACAACAAACAGAAATTTACTGCTGACTTGATGGCTGGTATCATCGTGGGCATCGTTGCCCTGCCACTCGCCATCGCATTCGGCATCGCTTCTGGCGTGTCGCCCGAGAAGGGTATCCTCACCGCCATCATCGCAGGTTTTGCCATCAGTGTATTTGGTGGTAGCCGTGTACAGATAGGTGGTCCTACTGGCGCCTTCATCATCATTATTTATGGCATCATCCAGCAATACGGACTCACAGGACTTGCCATCGCCACAGTGATGGCGGGACTTTTCCTTATCCTGCTTGGCGTGCTACGTCTGGGTACCATCATCCGCTACATTCCCTACCCCATCATCGTAGGATTCACGAGTGGTATCGCCCTGACCATCTTCTCCACACAGGTGAAAGACCTGCTTGGACTTCATATCGAAGGGGCTGTGCCTGCTGACTTCATTGAGAAGTGGATTTGTTATTTCCAGAATTTCGGCACCGTTGACCTTGCGACGGCCATCGTGGGCATCCTGTCTGTCGTCATCATAGCTTGTACCCCTTTCGTCAGCAAGAAGGTGCCAGGTTCTCTTGTTGCCATCATCATCATGACGGTGGTTGGCATTATCATGACGAATTACTTTGGTATTCATGTAGATACCATCGGCGACCGCTTTGAAATCAATCCTTCATTGCCTGAAGCCGATGTGCCTTCGCTGAATTGGGACAACATCAAGGGTCTCCTCTCACCAGCCATCACCATCGCTGTGTTGGGTGCCATCGAGAGTCTTCTTTCTGCCACCGTGGCTGATGGTATCATTGGTCACAAGCACGATTCCAACCAGGAGCTCATCGGTCAAGGCATTGCCAACGTGCTGAGCCCCATCTTTGGTGGTATCCCAGCTACAGGTGCCATTGCTCGCACAATGACCAACATCAATAACGGAGGTCGCACGCCTATTGCTGGTGTTATCCATGCTGTGGTGTTGCTGCTCATTTATTTCTTCCTGATGCCTTACGCCAAGTACATCCCTATGGCTTGCCTGGCAGGTGTGCTGGTGGTTGTCAGCTACAACATGAGTGGTTGGCGCACCATCCGTGAGATGATGCACAATCCTAAGAGCGACACTTTTGTGCTTTGGCTCACCTTCGGCCTTACCGTCATCTTCGACCTGACCATCGCCATCGAAGTGGGCTTGATGCTGGCTTGTCTTCTCTGTATGCGCCGTATGGCTGAAACCACACAAGTCAGCGTGTTGACAGACGATGACGAGATTGATCCAACGGCAGAAACAGACTTGGCTGAGAATCCTAACATCGAGCATCTCACCATCCCTGAGCATGTGGAGGTATATGAAATCAACGGTCCTTACTTCTTTGGCATTGCCAACAAGTTTGAGGAAGTCATGGTGCGCATGAAGGAACGTCCAAAGGTGCGTATCATCCGTATGCGCAAAGTGCCTTTCATCGACTCTACAGGTATGCATAACCTCACGAACCTCATAGAGATGTCGAAGAAAGAGGGCATCAAGATCATCCTCTCAGGCGTGAATGATTATGTGCGTGGTGTTCTTGTCAAAAATGGTTTCAACGAACTCATTGGCGAAGAGAACATCTGTCCAAACATCAATGTTGCTCTCGAGAAAGCCAAGCAATAAAATAATATTGTTGTAGCAGCACGCAGGTCTTCCCCAGTTAGGAAAAAATATTTTCCCAGTTAGGGCGCAAAAAATCCTGTGTGTTGCTACAATTTTACTTTTTTTTGACTTTAATCGCATTTTTTCAAAGAAAGTTTTGTATTTATGGCAAATCTTTCTTACCTTTGCCGCCTAAAATTATGCCTCCGCTCTTGCGTGAGAGGGGGTGTTTGAGACTAATTAATAACGACTTCAACCTATTTACACATTATTGATAAATAATAAGGGAACGAGTCAAATGTTTAACTAATCTTTTATATTAATTAATTACTAACTCATTATGAAGAAATCAGTACTACTTTTCGTGGGCTTATTGCTCACAACGGTGAGTGCGTTCGCACAACCCGCAAAACCGACTGTTACTTACACTGATTGGGCTTCAGTAGAAGAGAAATCTGATATCTACCTCTACAATGTAGAGGCTGGTATGTTTCTTTCTGCTGGTAGCGATTGGGGCACTCGTGCCACTCTTGTCGGTACAGGATGGGTAAATACCTATAATGATCTGATTATGGGTAAAGGCGAATTCAAAGGCAACAAGTGGTTTATTGCAGTTGCACAAGATGCTCGAGATGGTAAAACCTGCTACATGTTTGAAAACAAGAGTGGGAAAAACTATCTGACCGCGGACAGCAAAGACGGCATTTGGGTGGATGGTGATGCTAGCCGCCCTTATGATGGCTGGTACATCGCCAAAGACAATGGCGACAAGACTTTCCAATTGGGATACATGCTGAGAACCGAGAAGAAAGACGAAGCCGGCAATGTTGTGAAAGAAGATGACAAAATCGTTTATGATTACTCTTCCATGGGTATCTTTGGCGTACAGAAATTTGAAGAAGGTAACCTCAACACCTTCCTTGATGAAAGTACAGCTTACAGTACCTGGGCTATCGTAAGTGTTGAAGAGTATGAAGCAAAACTTCCTGCTTTCAAACTTTACTATATTAGTGAAGGTCTGAAGCAATTACTGGCTAATGCAGAAGCTTTGGGTCTTGGTGGAAACTATGAAGAACAAAAGGCTTTACTGACCGACGATGGTGCCACTTATGATGACATCAAAGCTGCTATCACAAAAATTTCCCCTGCTATCAACTTTGGTAAGGTAATTGTGGATGCTGAAGCATTTGACGCAGCACGTGGTTGGGAAAAGTATGTAGCCATCTATGCAGATCCAGAGTCCACAGATGAAGATTTCACCACTAATACCAACCTTATCAATGCATTCATTGCATTGAAGAAGGCACTGAATGAAGCAAAGGAATTGGATGGTGCCAAGACTTATGCTCATGCTGAGGCTCTCTATGGTGACGATGAGGCTGCACAAGCAGACATCGAAGCTGAGACTAAGCGTATTAATGCATACATTTCTCTAAAGAAGATTCTTGATGAAGCAATAGAAAAGGGCTGCAATGTAACTGAATATGCAGCAGTTTACAACAATGCTGATGCAACAGCAGAAGCTCTTGCTGAAGCAGAAGAAGCCGTGAAAGGTGTTATTAACGCAAAGGATATCGCTGACTCTGTAAAAGATGCATCAGCTGACAATCCTGCAAACCTCTCCCGATATATTGTGAATGCAACATTCGACACGGTTGGTGACTTCAAAGGTTGGTCTACCGGTTTCGGTGCTGGTGGTGCTACATCTACTTGTGCAGAGGTATGGCGCAAGGCCTTTGATGTATATCAGGATATAAAAGGATTGCCAGAAGGTGTCTATATGGTTGCTTGTAATGGCTATTCTCGTCATAACGACAATCATAATGACGATTATGTTCAGTGGAAGAGCGGTGCTGTTTCAGACACAAAGATCTATATGAAGTCAGAAACACATGGACAATACTTTACTCCGGTAATGTTTGTATCACAAGGTGGTAGTGTGGATCAACAGATTGGAACAGGAGATCAGACATCGTATGTATATGAAGAGGAAGGAACAAAGCATACATTGTATTGTCCTAACTCTATGGCTGCCGCTAATGACTACTTCCATGATGGAACGAATCGTTATCATAACGAGGCTTATGGCCCATTGGCTGCTGGAGAAACTCTGAGAATTGGAGTTAGCAATACAAATTCAATGTACTGGTCTATCTTCGACGACTTCCAGCTCTTCTACCTTGGTAATGGTGCTGACGCTTACAAGAAGTGGGCAGAAAGCGTGAAGGCTAACTACAATGTTAGCTTCGACGGTGAAGTTTACTATGGTGCTCCTGACAAGAATAACTATGAAGAAATCCTTGCCACGCTGTCAGATGCTGGCGATAAGGATGCTGTTTCAGCTGCTATCCTGAACGTGGACGCTGCTGTTGAAGCTGTTACAACAAGCAAGACCAACTATGCTGCATACGTAAACACTCTTGCTAATGCACAGAAGTGGCTTGATGAAAATTTCGGAGACGATGACACGTACTACAAGCTCTCTGACTACATGGAGGCTGAAGATGCTGAATCTGTTGCTGGGTGGGAATTCCCGAATGGTCCTGTCAAGGTGATTATTCCAGATTATTTGGTAGGTGGATATGAAGGTATCCTTTCGGGTGAAGACATTGCAACCGAAACTACATACTTGCAGAACTTGTTAGCGGAAGCTGCAAAGAACGCACTCGCCGATGGTTCTGACCTGACCAACCTGATTATCAATCCAGGCTTCGAAGAGGCTGGCGGAAAAGGTTGGAATCTTGACACCTCAAAGGGTGGCACCAGCTCATTGACCAACTGGCATGGTGGTAATGCTAACAATTATTGTGCAGAAGCTTTCCAACAAAACTTCGATATCTATCAGGAAATTGAAGGTGTGAAAGACGGACTCTATGAGGTTTCTGTACAGGCATTCTATCGTACAGGTGCGAACCAAGCTGCTTATGAGGCTTATACAAACGACCCAGAGATGAAGGGTGACGCAAAGGTTTATCCAGAGGTATACATCAATGAATTCTCTTCTAAGATTCGCAATGTGATGGAAATTCAGTTTGCAGACAAGGAACTTGACGAGAACAATACCAATACCTACCACCCAGATGGTACGGAGATTTATACTCTCGATGGTATGACTTCTGCATCCAATGCATTTAGCCTTGAGAATCCAGCACGTAACTTCACCATGTCTGCTTATGGTGTTGTACAAGATGGAAAGATTCGTATTGGTCTGCGTAAGTTGGAAGGTCCAACTAATGCAGCACAATGGACACTTTGGGATAACTTCAAACTGATTTACCGTGCAAAGAATCCTGAAGTGGCAGCTAAGGTGCTTGCAAGCAAATCTCAGGAACTGGGTGATCTTCTCGAAACTGAGGAAGATAATCTGACAGATCCAGCTAAGGATGCTGCAACTTATGCTTACAATGAGTCTAGGAAGACTAGTCTCAGTGATGCTGCAAAGTATGACGTGCTGATTGAAACAAATGATGCACTCTTGGCTGCCAAGGAGAACATCAAGAAGGTAGCTGAATACAAGGCTGCTAGTGATGCTTATGACGCAGCAGTTGATGAGTTGAAGAAGGTGGATGAAAACGAAGAGGAAGCTATTTGGGATGACATCATCGCAATGGATGATGAACTCCAAGGTGATGCTTACGCTTATCTCACAACTGAAGAGGTGGATGAACT
>Ga0310786_10001218_pt1 | contig 41411 bp, 52 predicted proteins | sample AusTroGonzalo_MG_FD_203881 | JGI IMG/M metagenome (GOLD analysis project Ga0310786, IMG submission 203881) | Bovine rumen microbial communities from tropical cattle in Woodstock, Queensland, Australia - Gonzalo_03 (v2) (version 2) | ecosystem: Host-associated > Mammals > Digestive system >...
TTTTGTAATGGTCAATCTTGGCGTAGACACAAAAGCGCCAGCGTACACGTTATCAAGTTTTGAACGTAAGCACGGAATGATGTTCAACAACATAGGAATGTTGTTATACGTCGTAGCCTTTGCGCTTTTTATTTATCAAACCTTCTTCACTTAAAACCAAACTTGAACTAATCTTGATTTATAAAATCGTTTGTCTCCAATTCCAACAAGCCTCTCAATCCGCACGGTTGACACATTTTATTGTTCGACGATCGTTTGAACTTGCAACAATCTTGATGCAAACTTGCAACCAAATGACCACACTTTTGGTTTTAACGGATCACCACTAATATTGCAAAATCAGGGGAATTTGCAATCTGTCTCCACCAATATTGCAAAATCAGGGGAGAATGCAACATGAATACTACCACGACATACAGGCAAAAAGATTCCGGCTGGCAGATCATCGTCAGCTGGAAGGACACCTCCGGACACTGGCACCAGAAAAGCAAGCAGGGCTTTGCCAGGAAGGCAGACGCCAAAGAGTATGAGGCCCAGCTGCTCAAAGAAATAAAGAACCGGCCCTGCCCTGTTGACCAGGCGCTGGCCGGTATTACCCTGGAAAAATTCTGCGAGATATTCCTGCTGTCCAAACAATCTATAACGCCGAACACCAAATGCAACTATACGGCCGCCGTACGATCGCTCCAGGACATCGCAAAGAAGCCGGTCCATACCATAACATACCTTGACATTCAAACGGCCGTCAGCGCGTGGAAGATAAAGCCGCAGACGCAAAAGCAATACAAGACGAAGCTGGATGTTTTGTTCCGTGCCGCGGTTAAACCGTACGGCCTGATCGCCGCCAATCCCATGCAGGATATTGAAATTACAAAGGACCGGCAGAAGAAGGAACGGCTGACGGTATCCGCTGATCAGTTCCGGAACATGATAGCCGGCTCCCGGATGGACGCGGCCGTGGCCCTGGCAATCTGTTACTACACCGGACTGCGCCGCGGGGAGCTGTTCGGCCTGACGTGGGAAGATATCAGCTGGACCGGGCAGACCGTCCGGATCAATAAGCAGCTGGACGTATACGCCGGCAGAATCACCGAACCGAAAAGCCGAAACGGGTTCCGGACCGTGCCGATCCCCCAGCCTCTTCTGCTGATGTTGCGGGACTACCACCGCACCGCCCCGCTGGACATGAGGCGCCGCCTGTTTCCCCACCCGCAGGGGACACTGGAAAAAATGAGGACCGCGCTCCGGGCAGAGGATCCAGCCTTTACGCCACACTGCCTCCGGCACACCTACGCCACCACGCTCCTGGCAAAAGGCATTGACATCCGGACCGTGGCCGCGCTGATGGGCGACGACACAAAAACGGTGATAGGCACCTACGTCCACTATACCGACGAGATGCGGGCAGCCGCTGCGGAAGAGATCCAAAAAATTTTTTCAAATTATTTTTGACGATTCTTTTTGACGAATCAAAGAAAAAGCGCCAACCATGCGGATGGAAGGCGCTTTTAATTTATTATAGCGCAATTTTAAGACGTTGTACATAGTTAGCCGATAACTAATTTACACCGCATTTTTACTGCATTTCTGTAAAAGCAAAACCGCACAGGAGAACGATAACCGTCGTTTAAATTTTGACGGATTTTTGACGGATTACTTTACGGCCAGTGCAACCAGCAAGCAACCGGCAATGGCAATCCATGTATTACGCTGTGCCTTAATGCGCAGCCTGGTCCGTTTTTCCTCTGCGGCGGATTCCTTCAAGAATTGATTGGCATTCTGCAATGATGCCTGCGCTGTCTGCAGCTGTGCTGTGGATGTATCCAGCTGTATCTTTAGCGTCTTTAATTCCTGCTCCGACTTTGTCAACTGTTCCTGCAGCCTCTTTGATTCCGTCTGCTGCGTGCTGGATATCTGTGCCAGCCTGTTCAATCTGCTGTCCAGCGCCTGCATTTCCGCCTCCGTCATCGTGTACGTTCCGGAGGCCGAGCATGTAGCCGATGCTGAAAGCAACACACATAAACACAAACACAACAATAATGAGAACGGCAATTTCTTTGTTCGTCGGTTGCAATTCATCCATGTTACCTCCTACTTAATCGCGTCCTTGCGCTTGCTTATAACGGCCAACAGGGCCTGCACTTCCTTAACCCCACACTCCTGAAGGTTTTCGAGGATGCTGATGGATTCCGTGCATGAGAGGAAAATCGTACCAAGACTGACGAGAAAGGCCTGCGACCGTGCGATCAGCATGGCCACATCGCACACGCTGAACACGAACAGAATGATGGCGTATGTCCCCAGCTTTGAGATGAATTTTTTCCTCATCTCGTCACTTCTGAAATAACGCCACTTCCTGGCCTGCGTCCGGAATTTCCAATAGTCATACAGTGTCCCAGGTGTCCGTGGGTACAAATCCCGCCATAACTTAGCGGATTGTGCGAGGTAGCGTGTTAACGTGTCCAATACCAGCACTGCGATAAACAGCAGGCAAATCTGTATGTGTACGCCCAATGCGCTCGCCAGCGTGGTTATTCCGGCAGACGCAGCTATCTTTGCTGGTGCGTGTTCTGCTACTGATTTTAAAGTGTTTACTGAAAAATAGTTTTGCATTTTATGCCTCTATGAAACTACGTGAACTATAGGTGTGATACCGGCCCGCATACTCCTGCGCCAGTGCTGGCACAACCACCATATATCAGCGTTGTACATCCGTATACACCCTTCCGTGGGGGCCAGCCTGCTCTGGAACGGGGCCAGCGCATCCTCTTCGCCCAGAATCGAACCCCCTCCATGCAAGGCTCTGCCCCTGCTATCGATGTTGAGGTAACTATAGCCGAAGGCTACACAGTAGTCGTCCTGATCAGGATAATCGATATCTACCCAGCAGGTATCCTTATACACCCCATCGTCCGGATTGCTCCGTGGCTCGCCCTTGTCATTATAACCTGGATAAAACTCCGTGCTACATGGGAGTTCAGCGAACACATGGTACTCCAAATCCATCAAGTAAATCTTCTGTTCTGTTTTGTTAACCTGTACTTCTTTTAACCAACTCATACCGCAATATACTCCATTTCGTTATAGACGGGGATATGGTAGTCATCACCGTGCTGATTGGGGAAAGTGAGACTCCCGCCTGCTTCGACATCAATATCGGTGTTGGTTAGGTATGCACTGATGTCAGTTTCCACCGGTTCGTCCAATTCGTAATACAGAGTTCCGGACGGAACAATACCAATGTCTCCGGTACCCACATAAACTTTGCCACCGGATACAGAAACCATGCCGGCATCTGTTCCACCAGCGAATGCCGTTGCCTGCGTATTCCGGGAAACAGCAGTGTAATTATCACTAACTCCGTTAAACACAGCATCGTCATCGGCAGGATTCTTTGCATTGAGAGTGGCGGACCAACCGACGGTCGGACCATATCCCCAAGTCAGCGTGGAAAGGTCAACAGCACCCACGTTCTGCACAAACTTTTTGTTCTCAAAATCCACATAGTTATATATAGAACCAGCGGATCGTCCGTAACCTTCAAGGGCCTGCACTTCATCCGGAATTACAATAGCGCCAACCTCTACGTCTGTGCTGTCTTTGCTGACAACCTCTGTAACTCCTGCAGATAACAGTGTACCCGGATTAAATTCATAGTATTCTTTCGGCAGAATTGCCTGAACTTCTTCGGCCGTTGCAGGTTCATTTCCCGCACCAAACATCGCAGTTAAATCATAAGCAACAAAGTTTGATACATATAATTTTTTTCCGGATGTTAATGACGTTCCTGGCACATAAATATTTAAACCCTGATTACTTTGAGTAGCTGAAATAACATAACCGAAACGCTTTGGTGATGTTGTTATTGTAAATGTTGCAGACGAAACCCCACCGGCAAAAAACCTTGCGCTGTTTAAAGCCGTGCTGCCATAAAGAGTGGCCGCAACATAGTATTTATGTCCGACTATTGATAAAGGAGAATCGTGACATAAAAGGGAAAGGTTCGCCAATCCCGTACCGGTTTCTAAACGTTCTACGGTAAGAACACTGTCAGTAATAGAACATCCATACCACGTACTATTATATGCGTACCATTGGCTTACATCTTTCATGTCACCATCGTACATAAGCTGGTTCCACACAATAGTTTTCCCGCCAAGTTTATTTACGCCGTACCACTTAACAATGCCTGAAGGAATACTCACAGAGTACGCTTCGCTTGTTATGTCATAGTATGCACCATTGTCTATTGCAACATTTTTTACAGCCTTCTCTGTTTCTTTGGCAATGGCCTCCAGCATTCCGTCTTTTGTGGTTACCGAAGGCAGTGTTGGTGTTATTCCAGAAGGCCCATAGATGCTTTCATAATTAGCCTGCATTGCTTCCGCTTGTGTTGCCCAGGCTTCCAGCAGACCGTCAATCGTTGTTACGCTCATGATTGCTGCGCCTCAAGAATTGCGTTAATCTGTTCCAATGCAATTACGATACGTTCTAATAATGCTTCCTGTGTAGTTAACTGTTCGTCCATGTCATCAACTCCTTTGAAAATATTTTTATCCTACAGACAACCATTGTGTCCCGTCATATACCCAGCCGACCTCTCCAACGGTTGGGGTTTCTTTGGCTACAAACTGTCCTTTTATGCCAGCACTTGTTGGGACCGTATCCAGCACAGCAAATTTGTTGTTTTGGTAGGGTTCATAAACAGACGGATTTTCCGTAGTAATAATAAATCGTTCCAATACGCCTGCCGCGCCGATTCCAAAATATGCTCTTACACATTTTTGGGGAACGACAAATAGTGTTTGAACAGTTACGTCTCCGTCTACCGCCACGTTGTACCAATCTCTTCCCGAAACAAGATAGAGGTTCGAAACACTATGACCACTTAAGGCAATATAATATGGTTCTTCATCGGTTATCATATTGCCGTCATTGTCCCACATGGCAATAACAGTTCGCCCTGTCAGAGAACCGATTGCGCAGAGGATAAACGCTTTGTTTTTAGTGGTATCAATAATCGCGCCGATAAGACCTGCCGTGTTGGATCCGTTAAGGTTTAATTTACCGTTAACTATTGACGCATGTGATGTACCAAGATAGCTTTGCGTTAAATAATAGGCTCCTAATTTATAAAGGTTAACAAGTTTTGGAAACCCAACATTACTGGAACTGCTTGCGATATTTTCAGCAATAATTCCACTGTCAAAAAGCACACTTGCTGAAAATTTTTGTTTAATAGCGTAATTCGCACCGTCAAACCTTGAACCGATAACAGGAAGATTAAAATTATTCGTTCCATAAGACGAAGACATATAATTATAAGCGTTGAATTTGTCCGTTATATTGAATGGAGTTACCGATCCTTCGGTTCTGCAATCATAAAAATAATTATATCGGCCTGAATCTATTTTGACGGCGTTTGCCAGTTCCATAGATGGGCCATAGAACACATTCCCGTTTTGTTGGTAATTCTCACTGTCAGAAGTTATTAACACACCGATAACAGTGCTTGCAAAACTGTCTGTCGAAACAACTCCAAACCTGCCACCAAAAAACTTGTTTTCGTTACACCACCCATTACCGATATTTGTCAGTTTCAGTAAGACAGGAGTGCTATACAGCATCTCAACAAAAGTTGTATTATACGCAAATCCTTTTGTGTTACCACAATATGTTACTGCAGTATCACCAAAATTACGAATATCGTGCAAAATGATTGTGCTATGGTCAAGGTTATATAATACTACACCTTTACTATTAGCAACATGGGAAGAACCTGTTACAAATAGTTTTAACTTTTTACCACCAACCGCAGTTTCAGCTTTACCAATAGTAAGTGCAGTACCACTTCCATCATACAATAACGCGCCATCCATACGGATTTCAGCTGGTGGATTTTCGACAACAATACCCAATGATGTGTAATATGTATATCCCTCAAGGAACACTAACCTTTTATTTTTAGCACTCGCATAAGCAACGGCATTGACAATGGCGGTATTATCATCAGTAACTCCGTCACCGGTAGCACCAAATTGATTGATGTTTACTTCATCTTCTACAATCAGTTCAGCTACGCTTCCGTTGTCAAGGAATATTATAGAGCCACCGTCATCCACATCGCCAGCCTGCGCTGCACGGATAGCATAAAAACCATTGCCACCGTCGTTTACTTCGTGATAACCGGCCGTGGTAACATACATTCCATCGGTCAAGTCTGTGGCCTTCATCGTTGCAACATTGTCAACAACAATCACATCATTCCCGGCAGCTACAATCCCTGCGATAATGCTGTCCACATAGTTTTTCGTAGCAGCCTGTTGTTGCAGCGTAGGATTGGCCACGTTGCTGATAGGCAGATTCCTGCCTTCCCATGCGGTCCCGTCCGGCTGCAGCTTCATAAAGTTATTATCCGTCAGCGTATCCACATAGTTTTTCGTAGCAGCGTCCTGGTCGCCTGTCGGATCCGCAACACTGTGGATCTGGCGGCCTTCCCCGTCCCAGGCTCCGTTGACTTCCATGAGTGCTTCCCTGGCCTCAAATCCATCGCCGGCAGCATTGCCACAGATAACCTTCCCGGCCTCTAACGGAACAGTAGGATCGTAGTTGTCTATCTCTGCAGCCTGCCCCTGGGAAATTTTAAGGCAACGGGCCAGTGCAAACGCCTTTTCCTGCAGGATCATGGTCAGCTTATCCAACCCCGCCTCTATCACTTTGAACGGCCAGGAATCGCCAAGGTCACTGTCCTGCGTAATCTCTGTGTCACGGTATACGATCAGCTTCTGCCCGGACTGCACTTTTGGAGGTTGGTCGGCCACCGGCGGCTCTTCTCCGGGAGCATATCCAGGATAATATACCGTGCTTCCGGGAACGTCCACAAAGTAATCCTGCGTTATATCCGTCTCGGTCCCGTCGGCATCCAGCAGGATCAGGCGCACAACATCCCCGTCGTAAATAGGAAAGCTGTACGGCCACGCAGTCTGGCTGCCGTTGCCGTTGTACACGACTTGTTCGTAATCTACCGATATCATGTCATGACTCCTTTCGCCTAAATTAAAAGGCGCCACCTTCCGGCAGCGCCACTTTTGTTTATAGTATTATAATATGGTTTTTCGCTGTTCCATTGAACAAATGGGAATTATTTCTTTTTCAGCTTCCGGTCAAAGATGGATTTGGCGATGTACTCACGGAGATCAGCCATGTTGTCCATGCTATATCCTTCGTCCGATGCAAACCGCACCGTGTTGAAGAACGCATCCGTCAGCGTGTCACTAAAGCCGGTACGGGCGGTATACACTTTGGAAGCATCCCGCATAAAGTCAAGCATATCAATCTTGTCGCTGCCGTTCAGCATCAGCGCAAGGTCAACAAACGCTTTCGTGCTGCGTTCCACCGTGCCGGACAGCACACCGATGTTCCGGCCACTGCCGTAGGTACTCTTGCCTTCCGTGATTGCCTTTGCTACTTTGCCCAGATCAATCATCGCATTGAGGCCATAGAACCCGCCGGTAATGGAGTCCAGGGCATTGTTCATGTATTTCTTTTTGTTTACCTTAAACCAGCCGATACCAAACATATCATCCTCGTCATCCTCACCGGTTCCGGCTAACATGCCCGGCACCTGGCGCAGCATGGTTTCAAAGAACGCACCCACCATAAAGTCCATGAAGAACGCCATAGCGAATCGCCAATACCTTCTTATGAAACCTTTCTTGGCGGACGTGTACACCGGATCGCCGTTCTCGTTCAGCACCGGATTCCCGTTCTCATCTTCCAACACCACTCTGCCGTTGTATTTACCTTCGTAGTATTTGTTCCACACAGCGTTCATCATGGTGTTGCTGAAGCTGAAGAACGGAGTCAGCAGTTTCACAAACTCGCTTCTGCTTCTCTGCACTTCGCTGCTGTCAATCTTCCGTGAGGACGGGAACACCTTGGTCACTCTCCGGGTAGCTTCAAAGTTTGCCGTATCCCTGGCCTCTTCTTCCGTCACGCCTTCTTTTGCCAGCTCTGCGTCATAGGTCTGCCGGAATTGCCACCAGTACAGCGGCAGGCTGAAGAACATATCGGTTTCTTCAATCATCTTATTGGCGTATTTGTCAATCAGATAACCGACTTCCGCCGTCTTGCCGCCCGTAGCTTTGTCCACGGCATTCTCTGCCTTGCCAAGTAATCCGTCGTACCGTTTCAAAATGGCCTTGTTCTGTGCGCCCAGATCCCTGTCCATGTTCGTGGCACGGTTCCGCATATACACAGACGCTGCCATGATGGCTTCCCTGTTCCGCCGCGGATGTTTGTAAAACTCTATCACTGCATTCACCGCATTTACCGGGCCTATCTCGTTCGCCATGTAGACAATGTTGGCAAAGTTTAACAGCGCCGTGCTGGCACGGTATGCCATGATTGCACCAATGGATCCGCTACGCAGGCTGGCAGCTATCTGCTCGGCCCGGTTGCTTGTCCGTATCGGCGCCGCCCAGCTTGCCAGCACCCACTCATTCAAAGACTTCATGACATCTGTGCCAAAGGTTCTTTCAATTTCGCCCCTGACAGTTTTGCTGTTCAGAATCTTGTACGCGTCCCGCACAGCCATCCGCATGGTAATAATATGGATCTGCTGTTCAATGTGCCTGTGCGCTACGTCCAGGTTAAGTTTCAGCGGTCCCTGGTTCAGCATGAGATTGGCGTCACGTTCTTTTGTCGTACCCATGCCGGTACCCATCACGCTTATGCCGCCGATCTGTTTCGCTTCTTCCAGCTGCTCAAATTCGCTTACCCTGGTGGACTTGCCGGAATCTTTGACAATAGGGTAATACCCGCCGGCCAGGCGCAGGATCTTTCCGTCTTTCAGCTGCACTTCAAAGGCCTGCCGTTTTACCCGTGTCAGCGGTACGCCTATCATCTTTTCCAACACATGGGAAACCGGATTCGCAAAGCTGTCGATGTGATCCCACATTTCCTGCACAAACTTCCAATCGTTTTCGGTCAGGTTATCCTGGAGAATCTGGAACAGTTCCGCTTCCCTCATCAGCCGTTCACCATCTGTTTGACAGTTAAACAGGCCGACGGCCAGCCTTGCCCGGTTCAGTTCGTTGCCCCAGTTCAGCGCCATAGAGAGCAGGTTCTCTTTTGTGATATTGGTGTCAGCGCCTATGGATAATTTCGTCACCCCGCCGTCCGGAAGTGTAACCATCACAGGATCGTTCAGTATGGCACGGAGTTCCTGCTTGGTATAGTGTTTGCCGTACAGATCACGCAGGTACTTGGCTTCTTTCTCCTGCTCCATCTCTTCGTTTTCTGCCGCGTCAAACAACGTGCGGTATATCCGTTTGATGTGCGCCCCGTGTTCGCCGCCCAGCCATGCCAGGAAACGCTCTGACTTGATCATGCTGGCCATGTAGCTTCCCATTGCGCCCTTGACTTCGTTGATACGCTGGTTCCCTACGCCTTCATAACCTACCTGGTTCTCATAGTCCAGCGCACACTCTGCTTCCACTTTGTCCAGAGAATCGTCTGATGTCAGCAACGCGTTCTGGATCGTCGCCAGCCGGTAAAACATATCCGTCGTTTTCTTCAGCTGCTCCAGCTCGCTCATGGTAAGCTGCTGGTATGTTTTATCCGGGTTCGTGGAATTGGCAGCGGATACGATCCACGCCGGCGGTTCAACGCCAAGCTGCTGTGACTCCCGCAGTTCATTGAGGACTTCCGTAATGGATTTCAGGTTCGTAGGCGCAGCCGCATCAGCGGTCCGGATACCATAGATGTACATTAAGTGATTGTAATAAAACCGCAGGTTTGCATCGGCCTTGAATTTGGGATTCGCCATGCGCTGGGCTTTGGCTTTGAAACCGTTTCTGCCGTTCAGCCAGGTATTGTACTTCTTTTGGTTTTCGTAGGCCTGGGCTTCCATGGCCTCATAAACAGCCTGCTGCCGTTTTGCCCGGACAGCATCTTCGTAATCCACCTGCTGGCCTTTGCGTATCGTTTTCAAACCGTCCCAGGCGCGCTTGGCAGAAGATAATGCCTGCCGGTGCCAATACCGCGGATTCGTAGCCACGCTTACCGCTTCACCGTTTAGCTTGTACTCCGCCTGCTCCCGGATGACTTTGGCCATACCTTTGTTTGCGTCGATGATCCCGTTCACCCATTCTTTGTTCCGCAGCGTCTTTTCTTTGATCTGTTCGTACTTTTTCCGGAGCCGTTCAACAGCTTCCCTGTCGGACTCGTCCAACTTGTTGGCAGCGTTTTCAAACTCTTTGATAAGCACAAACTCCTGCGCTCCCCAGCGTTCAGCATACTTCAGATTACGGATACTCTTTTTGAGCGCTTCCAGCATCTCGGCGCTGGCTTCTTTGTCCAGGGCGCTGTCGATCTCTTCAAATGCTCTGCGCAGCTTCGCCGTTACACTGTTGTATTCGTCTTTCAGAGAGTCCAAAATGCCGGCTTCGATTTCGGACATCTCCGTGTTATGGATACCGGAATCAAGTGCTTCCTGCGCCATATCATATAACTGTTCTTTGCCAGGCATCTGCCCAAGGATTTGCTTTTTCGCTGCGGCTACCGCTCTGTAAACGGCCTTGTCAAGTGTTCCACCGGCCTGATCCAAAGCGGCCTTGTATTCCTGCTCGCTAGCAAACTCGCCAATATCCAGGGCGGCTTCCATATCCAGTCCGTCATCTATCAGTTTCTGCACTACAAAGCATGGCAGGTTTCTCAATTCTTCCCTTGCATCCTTCCGGACCTGCTTCAGCTTCTCGTCCAGATCTTTGAGATTATTGTTTTCGTAATCCCGGATGAGCCGCTTCAGCATTCGCTCTTTTGCCTGTTCGTGCGCCTCGTCCTGCATATCCTTCAGCTTTTCGGCCGCGACCTGCGGCATATTGCCCATGTCAACCACTTTCCGGGAGATACTGTTGGCTGCAGCCAGCGCGTCAATCTCATCCTCGCTGGCCACCATCCGCGCCATGATGGCTTCCACTTCCGGAGTGGCACGGACGCCGGCACCGGTTACATCATTGTAAATCTGGACCAGCCACCGTTTGAATGCCCGGAATGCGCGCTTCAATCCCTGCGCCGGAGCCTCGCCGCTGCGCAGATATTCTTCAAAGCCGCGCGCAAACCTCTCCTGCGCCCAGGCATCTTTCAGTTGCTGGGCCTTTGCGGTATCGCCTGCCTCTTCGGCAGCTTTAATATCCGCGTCACGTTTCCGGAACTCTGCCTCGCTGGCCGTGCCTTTATACTCGTCCGCCTGATCCGGTTTGTACTGCGCCCAGTCCATAATGGTTTTTAAGTCTTTGGCCTGTTGGCTGTTGGCATCAATGCCGGAAATCTCCTGCAGATCCAGAAGGAACATATGCGCCATTTCATGGATGAACGTGGATTGGTCAGCCGATTCAAACAATCTGATAATGCGCTGGCCTTGTTCGGAAAGAGAAATAGAGCCTTTTGCCGTTGTGCCTTGCTGTTGGAACAACTCGTTTTGCATTTCTATTGCGTCAGCTTGCACACTTTGCTGTTCTTGCAAATCCTGCAAATACTTCACAGAATTCTTTCTAAATTGCTTATTGGCGTTAACATCCCACAGAGTCTTTAAAGGCATACGTTTAAATTCGTCAAACGTCAATGGTTTGCCATCAACCGGATCAAACAGACTACGGACTTCGTTAAATACTTTCAGCAGCCAGTCTTGGATTCGTTTGGTAAGGCCTTTGCCTTTTGGCATTTTCTGCGTAGGATCTAACAGCTCCCGGACAAACTCTTCGTTCTGTTCACCGACCAGCCTGGACAACACTTCGGAAGCAACAGCGTTCTCGTCGCCCCGGATTGATTCGTACAGCGGATCCTTTTCTACGCGGTCCCACATTTCCTTTGCGTCAGATTTTAAAAGGTTCACGCCTTCTGCCCACAGCTTGGGATTCTTTTCCTGCGCCACCTTTGCCCAAATGTGAGTGAATTCATGCGCCGGAGTATTGGCATTAAAAGCGTTCTCGTTCAGGAATATCTGGCCGTTTTGCGCAAAGCCGTAAACAATACCGTTGTTCATCCGGAACACTTCCACGCGCGCCTTGGCTTCTTCCGCGGAAACGTCTCTCGCGTAAGCGGCTTCCAGTTTGTCCAGGAATTCGGATTTCTTTAATGACTGCACGTTTGACGTTCTCTGTTTCCGCCAGGTTTTTGGATATTTGGCGCGCAGCGCATTCTTTTCTTCGGTCGTCATTTTCTGCTGGCCAAGCGCGGAACGCAAGCGTTTCAGCATTACCTCGCGGATCTCGCCGTCCAGCCTCTGGGCTTTTAAAATCGCCCGGGCCTTTGAAAGGATTTCCTCGTTTGTCTTTAAATCTTCCAGCATGGCTTTCTGTTTGCCACGGTCGCCAAGTGCTTCGTCTAATATTTCTTTCCAATTATCCGGCAACTTTAACCGCACCGGAGCTTGCGCTACGCCGTTACCTTTGTCATCCAATCCGCGGAAATCTTCAAGGACTTTAAAATACCCGTCCTCGTTTCTGAATTCAGCAAATACCGGAGTGCATTTATACTCGTCGCAACGGCGCAGATATTCTCTGGCTGCGTCATGTGGATTTTTAAACTTCGGTTCTCTTAAAATTCGGCTGTAGTTTAAATATTCCTCTGCTGCAATGTTGTGTTTTTTTTCAATCTTTTCTTTTGCCGTAGCGGGAATCTTGGCCGTCTGTACGTCCGTGTAATCTGTAGCTATTTCCAGCCCGGTTTTCAGCTTAACGGAATGAGGCATGCCGGAGGCATGATACGGGATAACCATATCGATCCGCGGATCCGCCATCAGCTTTTTGATATGCTCTTTTGAAACGCCAACCGCTATGATGCCGACGCGTCCTCCGTATTCTTTGCGCTGACGCAACTCATAGGCCAGATCGATTGGGAAAGAATCTTCGTGCCAAGCATAGTCCCATTCCTGTGTTTCTTCGTTCCATTTCAAGCCAGCATGAGCTTCGTCTACGCCGTCCACGATTTCCGGAACAAAACTCATGTTAATCATGATGCCTGTCTCGCCAAACAGCTGGACGAATGAAGGTACCTTGGTGTAAACGTGCATAGGCAGATTTCGTGCCTCATAGTCTGCCACCATTTGCACATAGTCCAGGAACAGAATGGGATTAAAGTCTGTGAAGCTCTGCGCCCGGCCGCCACCAATGGCATAAACATCTTCCATGTTTTTGTCCAGCGCAGCATTATCAAAACTCTTGCGCCATGACAGGGCGTCATATAACGTAAAGCCTTCCAGCGGTTTACTCGTTGCGCTGCCATACATTCCGGACAGCGTTGGCATGATATTTGTATGCCCCCCATACGTCCGCGCCAGGTAATCCGTACCGGCTGTGGTGATCAGCGTGGTAGGATCTAATTCTCCAGCCAGCGCCGGATCTTCCGTGAACAGCTTGGCAATCTTAAGCATTTTGTCCGATGTAGTGCCGGTGTCAAGATCTGCGCCCTTTTCCCCGTTTGTCTTGGTTCTCCGGCGATCTTGCGGCATGTACTCTTCAAACGCTTCCCTGTATGTTTTAGGATCTGCCATCCGTTTCAGCCGTTCTTCCTGCTTTTTTGTGAAAACTCGTTCTTTGCCCAGCACCTGGCCATCCGTAATTCCCGCAGCCAACAGCGTAGACTTCCAGTCATAGCTGGTCTTGTTTGCGTCAGCAAGCATTCTTACACGTTTCGCTTCAACAAAGCAAACGTCACACGCCGTCAGGTATTTGTAAGATTTCAGTAAATCTTTTAACGCTTCCAGCTGTGAAGGACCAAGCTGTTGCCCCATGCCCTCGCCTATAAGTATTTGGTTAAGAACATCGGCAGCTTCACGCTTCATGCACAGTGTACCAAGGTCAATGTTAATCTTGTACTCGCCGTTCTTTTTGAATGCGCTCAATTTGGGTACCAGCAGCTTGCTGGCTTCGTCTACAACGCGGTCCAGTTCCTTCGTTTGCCACCTCAACATGGCCGGATATTTCCGGGCAAGCTCTACCACGTCGTTTGTAATCCCGTCCAAAATAGCCAGCAGTCCGTCTGCATCTTCTTCCTTCATCCCACGCTTCAGCATTTGTTCTTTCATGTATGCCTGGGCTTCCGGATCTCTCGCCGATACCGCGTTAAGCTCAACGGTGCTGACGGTGTCAGCAATGTTCTGTAAATCTTTTGTTCTTTGCAGGCTCGGTTCTGCTGTTACTTCCTGCATAAACAGCTGCGCCGCTTCCTGCTGGCTCGCCTCGTTATATACCGCATTGGTGTCCAGGCGGAACCGATCGCGCACAAAGTCCTCTGCAGTGTACGGAGCCTTCCGTACCCGGGAAAACACCTTTGCCATATTGTCAGCATAGCGCGCCAGGAAAAGCGCATTAAACGCCCCGGCCTTTTTAATATCCTTGTTCTCGCTGCCGGCCATCATATTGCGTACAGTATCGTAAACCTTCAGGCCTTCTTTGGACAGGGAAGCCGTTGCCACCATCTCGCCCGGATTCAGGTTACGCATTCTGTCCTGGATCGCCAGTAGCGCATTGCGCTCTTCTTCCAGGCGGTCAAGAGTCTCTGCCACCGGCTCAAAGTATTGCCGTGTTTCGTCACTATTATTCTGATAATCCATCAGGCCGTACCGGTTATCCTGCCGCCCGCTTGCGATATCAATAGCCAGCCCACGCAGCTCTTCCGCATTAGGCGCACGGTTATTATCGGCGTACCAGTTTCTGTACCATTCAGCATTGTTGCTCTGTTTCACATACTTGGCATCCCGGTCGCCTTCCATGCGGACGATATCCACGCCCTGCTTCATGCCGCTCCGCAACTCTTTCAACACCGGAGCAATATATTCATCCATTTCCGCATTGATGGCATTCAGCCGGCTTCTAAATTCCGCATAGGGATTATCATAATTGGCTTCGATGATCTCACGGGCCAGCTGCGCCTGTTCCGCGTCCGGGAACCTCGCCTGGATAATATTCTCCACGGCCTGCTTGTACGTTTTGTCATTGTACGCCTGCAGGTTATCCATCTGCTCTTTTACAAGTTTGACAGCATTGTTTTCCTGCGCCAGCGTAAAGGCATCCAGGGACGTAGTTACGTTATCACGGATAGCTTTGCTCTGCTCGTCCTTCAGATCCAGCTGCATCAGCGTAGATGTTTTAACTTGGAGCATACCGCTCCCGTCAAGGCAGGCAGCCAGTTCTTCCCGGCTGACATTGTTCGCTTCGGCGATCTTATCCACAAGCTCGGCATTTTCTTTGGACAGTTCCCGCACGTCAATAAAACCATCTTCCATTCCGGCCATGCGGTTCTGCACGTCAAGGATGGTAGTGGCAGCTTCCGGTGCTTTGTTCTGCAGCTCCTTAATATTGCCTTTATTTTTCCATACACCGTCCAGCACTTCGTTATAGTGTGCATTCGCCATGCGTCCGATCAGCACTTTGTTGTTTACTACGTTACGCACGTTGCTCCGGAAGCCCAGTACGGCGCGGGTATTGGCAATAGGATTCATGCCAAAGCCGATTAAACCAAAGCCGCCGATGGCAGGCAGCGCTTCCAGCATCTGCCCGGTTGACGTAGCCAGGATGTCTTCCACGCTGGACAGATCTGCGTCCTTGCCTTTCAGCATGATTTGCGCCAGGTTTTCCAACAGCATATCTCCGGCGCTCTGCGTAAACTCTTCAAACGCTTCTGATCCCAAAGAGATAAAACCAGCCTTGCCAGCTTCCCGCAGCTTCAACGCTGCATAGTCACGGATGCCGGCCTTTGCCGCTTCAATGGTAGGACTTGTTTTAATAATCTGTGTCAAGGACTTGGCAGCGCTCCGTCCAAAGATAGCTTTGCCCATCTGGTTCAAAGACCACTGTTCCAGTGCGGCTTCGGTATAGCCTTGCGATAATGCCAGCCAGCTGGCCTGCTCCGGCGTGTACATAGGACGGCCCTGCGCGTCGGTTTTATTGATCAATTCTTCATACTGGTTCCCGGCAATGTCCTGCGCCATCACATAAGTGGACGCAATATTCCTGGCAATCTCGCCGGCTTTAGGACCGCCAATCCTTGTTGCCACAGCACCGGTAACCAATCCTGCGCCCTGGGATTTCACGATCATGGCCATGTTCTCTGCCGCGCCGCCTACCATAGCACCGACAACATTGCCGACGGTGTTATAGTTATATCTCGGCAGCGTGTTTAACTCGGCAGCGTATTCATCCAACTGCGCCTGTTCTTCTGCGGTCGGCAGCCGGTTCTCTTTCCGTGCCGCATTCCAAATGGCGCTCCGGCGGTCAGCGATCCAGCCGCGCCTTGCGCCGGCATACACGCTTCCGGCAAAACGGTAAAAGGCATTATCATAGACTTCATTGATAGACTTGATCCCGTCAATATTGCCCAATGCCAAAGCAGCTGCAGCCGTACCATACTTCTGCTGGACTTCGGCAAGGCCCGGAGTGTCCGCATAGATTTTAGCCATGTCGATATTCCCGTCTGCGTCCTGGTATTTTTTAAACTTGCCCATGCGCTCCACCCGGTCAGCTGCCAGCGCGGCCTTCTGGTACAATTCCCGGTTATGCGCAAAGGTGTTCTCGTCAATTTGTAACAAATTGGCAATGCGCTTTATCTCTTCGTTTTTCTTTTGCGCGCTGTAAAAGTAATTCTCATACAGTTTGGTATGCTCCAGCTCCGTGGCATTGCTCATGGAATGGATAACGGACTTTATGCCACGTTCCCACCCTTGCGGTGTGGCATAACTCCGAATCCGGTCAACAACCTGCTGGCGCTGTTCTTCGTTGCCGGCAAGATAGGTTACCACCGTATCACCAATAGCAGCAACAGGCCCTGGCAATCCGGTGGCCGGGCCTGTATTGCTTGCGTATTCTATCACGTTGTCTAATATAGGATTGTTCTTCTGTTCCGGCATTTCAACCGGAGCCATGACAGGATTCCCAGCCTCATCCGTGCCGGTCTGCGTCATGGCCGGTGCAGGCATGAGATTCTCTTTATCGTTATATAAATCATCACCATAGCTTTGCGGTCTGTTCAACGTACCAAAACTGTTATACATTGCCCGCATCTGATCATTGTCCATGTTATCACCCCGCATTAATAGCCTGCTCAACCGTCATGTTGTCGTTAATGATTCTCGCAAACTGTGCGTCCGTGACAGTAATCGTCCTGCCGTCACGCAGCGTCAGGTTCTTGCCGCCCATAGGATTATCCACCACGTCCATGATCCCGTGAGCAGCTGCCGTTGCCAGGTTAGTTTTTCTATTATCATTACCAAACAGTTTGCCGGGAACAGAATAGCTGATGCCTTCTGCCAACGCCTCACGGCCCCACTGTGCCACCGTAGCCCTGTCCGGATCCTGTCCGCCATGCTGGGAACGGTACGCGTTAATGTCATATATCAGTTTGGTTCTTACATTGCCCCAGGCAAAGTCTTTATCCTTGGCTTTGTAGTCAGCCATTACAACTTTTTCCATTCCGTCCCAATCATACTCAAACTGTCCTTTGCCTTTGTCATATTTCGCCAGCACGTCCAGCGCTTTTGCTTTGTCGCCCGCAGTAAAGTCGTTCTCCGGATTATCCATAAAAGCCAAAACAGCCGTCCGTGATACGCCATTGAGCAGCATACCGGTCAGCTTATCTTCCAGCAGCGGATCAGTCTTACCATTACCGCTTCTTGTACCGCTTGCGCCACCTGCCACTTTGGCATAGCCGTTTGCCATGCCAATCATTTTTTTGAACAGCTTTGGATCGTCACCTGCCTTTTGCATGGCAGCGGTCCGGTACACTTCCGGATCTGTTACGCCATTCTTATACATCTGGAAAAATTCATATTCCGTATCTTCCAGGGCCTGCTTGTCACGTTCTGCCTCAAAGCGTTTACGCAGATTGACTTCCTGCGTATAGGCAGCAAATAACCGCTTGCGATCTTCCGGCGTAGCCGCCTTGCCCTGCGGACGCGAAAAACCAATCAGCTTGTATGCGTCAAGTTTGATAGGCGCAAACCCGCTTGTCCCGCTCTGGTACACCATGCCGGTCTTTGCGTCATATATTCCCACATGGCTGGCATCATTATCACCGGCAGAATCCCAATAGACAATATCACCGTTGCGCAGCTTGCTCCGGTCAGTGAACGTGCGCCCTGCCGCTTTCTGTTCTTCCCATGCCGTAGGCGCCCAGGTGTTGATAGGTTTATACCCGCCTGCCATCAGCGCGGCATTGACACCCTTTGTGCAGGTGTTACGTCCCCAGCCTTCGCCCCGGTCCGACATTCCTTTAAACCACGAAACAGAAGATTCAGCGCTGCCATTGCCGCCAAACTCTTCAGAATTGATATAGTTATAGGCCGCTTCCATGTTATCACCGAATTGTGCGAAAATGCTTTTTGCTGTCACTTCCTGCATGGTAGACATACGGCTGGCGTATACGTTCTTTGCGTAGCCGGTCAGTGTGGCCGGATCCATGCTCCTGCCGTACAATTCAATATAGGACTCCGCCTTATCTATATCACCTTGGGCATAGGCACGATTTATAACCTGTGTGGCAATATTCGCTATGGCCTTTTTCTCTTCAGCCTTTATAACTTCTTCTCCCTGGCCGGCATACCGCATCCGCGTAGTAGCAATAGCTTCTCTCATGTTCTGATCCACCACGTCCTGCATGGTGTAGTTGTCCGCAGCGGTCTGCACGTTCAGCTCCAGCGCATTGTTAAATGTCACGTCCCGGTACGCATTGTACTGTTGCGTCTGGTGGCGGCGCACAAGCTCATGCCGTTGCATTGCACTGTTTTCTGTCATTCGGTTGAACACAAAGGAACCTTTAGCCGACAGGAATTTATATTGACTGCCCACTTCCTGCCGGATCTTTCGCTCTTCTTCCTCAAACTTTGCGGTAATCCCATCAGCGCCCTGCATCTTGGTATTCATAAGGCCGGTTTCCTGGTTATACAGTAAATCGTTCAACCGCTTGGTGTACTCGTTGCTGGCAGCCTGCACGTTCACAGAGTCGATTTGCTCCCCGGCAAAGTTAATGGCACCGGCAAGGCCCTGCAGGGAACGCGCCTGCATTGCGCCAGCTTGCCCGGTGTCATAGGCTTTTACTTCGCCGTTGATGTTATTCAGTTTTACTTGCGGATTGTATGTAGCTAATTTCATGTGTCACCTCTTCCAATACACGCCGTTCTGTGCCATAGTGTAAGGATTATATGCTTTTACGGAAGGCCCAAACGTCTGCGTAAGCCCCTGATATACGCCTTTGGTTACTGGCGTATAACCGCTAATTCCGTTCATGGCCGTGTCAAGTCCAGTCGCCCGCCAGCCTGCTGCTGTAGGTGTCTGCGCTGTCCCGGTTCCAGCGGCAGCGGACGAACCTCCGGAGCCTCCGCCCTTTAATCCATACATCGATGCAGCGCCACTCAGCAACGTGCCAAACATGGCCATGTTGCCAGCCTGTTTTGCCGCGCTTGCATTCGCCATGGCGGCGTTACCCTGGTTGCGGTAGTTTACTTCGTTTGTATAATTACTCCATTGGTCATTACGCTGATTGTCCAGCAGGTTATTCGTATCCTCGCTCCACGCTTCCATGCTCGCATTATACACGTCCAACGGACTGCCAATACCTCCTTGGATACCGGAAGCACCGGCCTGCGCCGTCTGCTGCCCAACAATTAACCGCCTGCGGTTATCCAGGTCCCTCTGCTGCTGGGCATACTGTTCCGCCTGGATCTCGCTCTTTTTGTTTTGGATCTTCGCATTATCGTAAGCCGCCTGGGCCTGCGCTTCATAGGCAGCGGCCTGCGCCCGGCTCTGCTGGTACTGGCTGGCCATGGATAGGCCCGTGGTTAAACCGGTCAGCGCCAAAGTTAAACTGCACATATCATTTCACCTCGCTTAAAATAAACGGTATAAACGGTTCTCTGTTTATCATTTCAGCCTCACAAAACTTTGCTCCCAGGTGTTTTATGTATCGGAGAGCCGGTTCGTTGCCGGCCCATATATAATTACACAGAGGCCCAACCTCTGCAATCCAACGTGTACAAAACTCTTTCCCGTAATGCACCAGCGCCCGGTTGTGCCGGTACGCTTTGTTGGTCCCCAGGAACCACACCGGCGTACATTTTGTCCCGTTCACGTCGATGATCGCCTTGCCTATGCCGGTTATGGCCAGCAGGTTGTCGTCCTTGTCCCGGACAACGTAACAGTAGCGGCTGTTGTCTATGCTTTCATACACCACCCTGTCAGGCGCCTCTTTCCCCAGCAGCATCTCTTCCGCGTCCGGTTTCCGAAGGTCCTGCAGCAGCTCATACACCAGCGGCACCCTTGCCGCCTTAATGCGTTTAAACTTAACCATTCGGCACCACCGCCCTGACAATTGAAGATATGCTTAACGGATATGGTTCATTGGATGTTACCACCACCCGGCCTTTATCGTTCACGCCGCCTTCGGTGATGTTCGGCACTGTGACGATCTTCTCGCCGGAATACAGTTTCACGTCCTGGCTGGGCGGCGGGATCGGCGGATTAAGCCCGGCCGGTACGACGGCCGCTTCCAGCTCCTTATATTTGATGACGTCCGTATGGTTCATGTTGATGCCAACGCGCCCGCCCAGGGACCGTTCCAGCCGCAGGATGACTTCCGCCACCTTTTTCCGGCGCCCCTGCAGCGTACCGTCACGAAGCATCATCTCTATGTTGGGCATCTCCCAGATAGATCTGTACGGGATCCCTATCACCCAGTTTTTGCACTTCACCGGCAGCGTAACGGTTCCGCTGCCATTCGCTTTAAGATTCGCTATATACCGGCCGTCTGCCAACACGTCCACGGTCTTATTCGCAAGCCACGCAGCCGTGATGGTATCGGTTGCCGTCACATTGTTTGCGTGGGCAGCGCAATCCAACAACACATAGCTGTGCGGATTATCGTCATGCGGATATTCAGATAGACGTTCCAGATAATTTGTGTTTCCCCGCTTAACAACAAAATACACGTCGTCATACAACGGAGTGCTGATCGTTTCGACGGCCCGGATCGTTCCATCTGTAACCATCCGGCACCAGGCGTATACGCGCTGCTCGTTTACATAAGTGAGGCAGGCAGCTGTTCCATCGTTCAGCACGAAAAATACCATGTAGTCCGGTTCCTGCCTATAAGCGGAATCCACAATATACGTGTCCTGTGTTATGTGTTTTGCCAGGATAGTCAGGTCCATGCCATCGTAACTGTCCGTTCCGAAATTATATTGCATGTCTCTGACGGTCTTTCCATGGCGCTGCACATAGATGGTCTGACCGCCAATCATCTCCGGCACCACGTCCGTGCTTCCGCGGCTTGTCTGTACCCGCGGGGATACATTTGTGGGCGTAACTGTTTCAGCTCCGTTGATGATCCACTCGTTGCCTTCTGTCATGATAATCAGGTCGGCATGGGCCAGCATGTGAAGAATCCGGTAATCCTTCCGGCTAATAAATGAAATGGCAACAGCACTGTCATCTGTCAGCGTACCGTTCACGCGCTCCGTACCGAAATTATAGTAATCCCCTGTGCGGCTCATCCATACCATGTAAGGCTGCCGGTTGTTGGCCGCAAAGCACAGCCTGTCCTGGAAAAACGTCACGCAGGACGGATACCCGTAAGCCCCACTCCATGATCCGAAGGACCAATCGTTGCTTGCGCTGGTGTTGATGAACCGTTTCTTAACGGTGGCCGTAACGTGTGTGCTGTCCGTGTATGCCGTTATATTGGCCCAGCCTTCATACGTGTACGGGAACCTCGTCAGGTCTGCAGTAAACGTACCGCTGGTCAAGTTTACATTTAGCCGGATATAAGTCTGATCATCAAACGTGCCGCTTTCTGTCACGTTAAAATCATCGTCACTGGAGTAACTCCGCAACGTCAACCATGTGTCGTTGTCATCACTATACTCAATAGTAAACGAACCTTTCCATGTTCCGTGAGAAATTACCTTCCATCCCGCCGGGCCTGCCAGCAAGCTGCCGCTTGTACCGGAAGAAGATCTGCTCACTGTATCCGCGGAAACATTCTGCCGCAGCATAATCTGGTTCCCTACCTGACCGGAAGAGAACACGCCACTGCTGGCCGTCAGTGTTACGCTGCCGCTTCGTGCGGAAGGAGTTATGGTCACTCCGTCCGTCATGGTGGTGGTGTCAAAGTATCCAGGCGAAGGTGCAAAGTCTGACAGGTTACTGAACGTATCCGTCCCTGTACGTTTCAGTATCTGCACTGGATGACTTCCGGACGCAATAAACATCACGTCAGCGGACTGGGCGAAACGCAGTTTGTACAATTCATCTGCCACAAATGGTGTGTTCTTGTTGGTTATCAGAGTGCCGCCTTTATAAATGTACACCTTCAAGTTCGTAAAAACTAACAGGTAACTTGTGGACGCATCCAGGGTAAACTCCTGCAGCCGCACCTTCCCGGAAGCTATGTTGTCAACATGCTCTGTTCCCGGCCTGCGATACGCAGATCCATAAGGACGGATAAAAACATTCTCCGCCTGCAGCAGGGCGCTCTGGTATTTGTCCAGGTCGACACGGCTGGCAACGTCCGGGCTGATCTCGCCGGCAGCAAAAGAAGGCTGAAGCATATAGATTCTTCCATCTGCCATCTTTTACCACCTCGCTTTAAAGTATTTGCTGGGATAATCCGGCACTCTGTTACGCTCTCCCATCATGGTAAACTTTGCCTCTTGTAAGATGCCGCTTCCCTGCGCCTGCATCTGTTGGGCCAGGGATTCGCTTCCGGTCAGAGGCACACAGATCGCGGCTGCCAGGTAATAGCTTAACGCCTGGGAAAAATCTGCGCTGAACAGATCCACGTCCTTGGCGTCGTATGTGTATTCCAGCCACGCGTCCTCATAGTTCGACACAATGGCTTTTTGGTTATCGTTAACCAGCACTTCGTCGTAGTCAGTCGGTAATTTCTTTTCCAACAAAGGCCAGGTATGATCTTCGTTATAAACCTTGCGCACCGCCACGCAGTCCGGCGGGTACGCGTAAGTGTATTTCCATCCGGGAGTCTTAACGTCCAGCTCTGATAATGATTTATATTTTTTTGCAAAGCTCCAGGTATACGCCCGCAGCAATACATGGCGCTGCAGGTCGTAGTGCATCCGGCACGTCCTTGCCGCCTCGGTGTCCTCGTTTATGCTGGCGATCTGCTCACGTCCGATGTGGTTCAGCGCCAGGTTGCAGATGTCGGTAATGTTCATGGTCTTACCTCATTTCTAAAAAAGGGACGGAGAAGCTCCGTCCCTTCGTGTTTAACTGATGTCATGCAATGTCTGCGTCCAATACCAGGGCGGCCGTGATCACAGCGTCGCCGGTGATGGATGCGGAACCGGTCAGCAGCAGACGTAAGTATTTCAGCGCGCCTACGGGTACGCGGGCCACTACTACCTTGCCCTGGGAACCGGATGCCACAGTATAGCTGGCCAGCGTTACTACGCCGGAGCCGAAGCCTTCCGCGTCACAGGTCTGCAGGTCGATGGTCAGGTTGCCGCCGGCAGTGGCAGCGCCGGTCACCAACACTACCAGCCACGGCGCTTCATTGGCATTGCCGCCGCCGGTGTTTTCAACTACGTTGTCGGAAGCAGCCGACGTGGTGCCGTAAGTGGAAGCCGCTTTCTTGTCCAAAAATAAGTTACCAGCATCATAAATCATGGTTTATATCCTCCTTTGCTCACTTTCCTGAAGATCAGGTAAACTGGGACTCGTTGTTGACCATGCAGTCCAGGCGGACGACTTTCATGCCGTCGAAGCGCAGCACCGGGATGCCGCTGGACAGGTTCTCAATGGTAACGTAAGTGTTGCTCTTATCCAGCAGGTACAGTTTCAAAGCGGTGTACAGTTCGTTGGAAACGTACATCACGCAGCGTTCCGGATGACGCATACGGTCATGGGCGGTAACGATACCTTTGATGATTCCCATCTTCTGCGCGGCGGTGCCGGTGGTCAGATAAGAGGACAGGATGTTGCGGACAGCGCCAGCGCCGCGGTAGTCACGGCAGGTTAGGCCGCATTTCCACTTGAACAGGGAAACCATCGCTTCAAAGCGTTTATTGCTGGCGTCATAGATGGTGCGGCGGCCCAGGTCCTCATGTACCAGGCCTGCGGTAGCTTCACGCGGATAGATGCCGGTGGTCGCACGATCGCCCCACTCTACCAGGAAAGCAGAGGTCATGCTGGAAGCAGTGGTGCCGCCTGCGTCGGTAGTGGTGTAGCCCTGGGCGGTAACGGTGTTCACGCCCATGATGCGGTGCCGGATGTCCAGGCCGTTGAATGTATCCGGATCCAGGTCGGTGTTACCGTACATGGTCATCTTTGCTACCTTCTGGCCGAAGGCTTCGATAAAAGCCTTGTCCTCGCTGCGGCGGAATGCTTCCTTGTCCGGAGCCAGAGCCAGCAGCTCTTCGTCCACTTCGGACCGTGCTTCCAGAATCACGCTGGTGTCCACGATCTGTTTAGTGCTGGATTTTTCCGGGGAGATACCACGGTTGATGTAGCGCACTTCTACATCCGGCAGCGCGCTGCGCAGCGTGGTCTTGTTGCCGGTCAAGAGATTGCCTTCCATCCAGGTCATATCATCCAGGATGGGGTTGGATTCTGCAAGGACTTCAATGATCATATCAATGTAGCCCTGCGGGTTCATACGTTTTCTGTAATCGTTCAGCGTTAAAGCCAAAGATCCTACAGTCGCCATGGTTCATTCACTCCTTTTCTTAATCACTTCATGTTGCTGTTTGGGTACCAGGTTTCGTCCTCTTTGGTCGCCCCGGTTCCCGTTACGTTGACAAGTTTTCCCGGGTCGGCCATAACCAGGCCGCCCAGCATTTCAAATGCCCTTATGACTTCAATGCGGTTTCCCGCCCCGGTTTCGTTCAGGGCCTGCCGGATACCGGGTACCACCTTTTCTACGGCTTCGATGCCCGCTCCGGCTTTGGACATTACCGCATTAAAGTTTGCTCCCATTTCCGCCCTGGCAGCTTCGCCCCACTGGCTTATTTGTTCATTAAGCTGGCCGCGCACTGCGTCCGCCACCTGCTGTGCATACTTGATGCCGTAGGCTGCCATCTGGTTCGCTTGCTCGTTGGTCAGGTTCATAGATCTGGACAGATCAGAAAATTCCTTGGTGATCTGCTCGTCCATCTCCACGCCTTCCGGAATGGTCGCTGCAAAATCATACGCCTCCGGTGCTCCTGTCGGTGCAGGCTGCTGTTGCGGCTGGCCGCCCAGCATGGTCCCCTGCGGTGCCGGATTTGTATTGTCGTTTGCCGGTGCCGCCGGCTGCGGGTTTGTTTGTGCCGCGGGCTGCTGATCCCCACCCTGCGGCTGCTGCGCATTCATGTCATTGTTGGCAGCAATGTTGTCGTTATCCATCATTTGCCTCCTTGTCCTCGGCCAGCTTCAGCGCCTTCTCTTCAAACTCCATCAGCTCTTCCTGTGCGGAATGCAGCTGACGGATCCCCTCGACGCCTAACAGCCGTTTAATGTTGGCGTATATATCCACAACCACAGACCGCCTGCCCTCGTTATAAAACGTGGCGCTGTTACCGGTAAAAGCGCTTGTGGTTAAGCCCTCGTTTTTGAGGAGTCGTGCTATAAACCAGCGTCCTTCCTCACTTTTCAGCAGCGTTTCCAGCGCCGCTTTGTCCTTGTCTGCGATGGCCTGCCGCACAAATTTCTGCCGGTCGTTGCCGTCGTAGTTGCTTCTGTAATATTTACCCATCAGACTGCCCCACTCATACCTAACAAGTCAGCCAGCGCCGGGTTGCCGTCATTGGCAGCCTCGGTCGCATTTTTCGCAGCCTGTGCCAGCTCCGGCATAGCCTTGGCCATCTGTACAGCCTGCTGTTCCTGTTGCGCCTGTTGCAATGCCTGCTGCTCCTGCTGGATCAGCAGCTGGACCTCTTCTTCAGGCCGCCGCATCTTGGCGGGCGCTCCCAGCATGTCCATGTACTTCGCAACGGTCCCCAGCGGATCTATGGTCTTTAATGCGTCCGGCCAGAACTGTGCCATCTGCGCGATAAATGCTATGGCCTGCTCGATGTTCACCAGGCCGCTCATCTTTTGCGCCTGGGCCAGCGGGCTGATGTACTCGATCTTCACGTCCTCATCCGCCACCAGCATTTCAATCTCCGGCGGTATCGGCGGGAACACGCCCGCCCGGTCAAGGATGTTGTACGTCCGCTCCAGGATAGGAGTCAGGTATTCTTCCTGCAGGCGCTCCACAACCGGCCCCAGCTGCTGCAGTTTTTCCTGTTGGCGCTCCACGATCTCCCGGGCCGTCATATTGCTGGTGGTGATGGAATCCAGCATCAGGAACAGGTCAGCACTGTAGGCACGTTTGATGGAATCCTCCGTCCGGATGATCTCTTCCGCCAGGTGCGGCATGTCCAGCGCCACATTGAACAGCGGATCCACCCTGCTGCCTGGTGCCGGCAGTTTGGTAACGCCGCCCGGAATCAGGTTTATACCTTCGGCCATGACGTCAGCCGTGGCCGTCAGCGGCGGTTTTACGGACAGCTCCACGGCCGTCAGATAGTCGCGCTTCATGATCTGCAGCGACTTGGAATCGCCCAGCGCATACCAGCCGGGGCCGTAGCCATACGGCTTATTACCGTTGGTCAGGTACCTGCCGCACGGCACCGGGAACTCTTCAAACCCGCCGACGTACAGCCACTCGTCCGGACCGGATCCATCCATCCAGTACATGGAGACGTACGGCATGTTCAGCCTGCCGATCCGTCCCGGTATGGCCTGTGCATTCGGCTGGACGATCCACCACACATAGCGCGTCACGTTGTCCGGTACGCACCCCCCCTTCAGCTTCAGCTGCTCGGTCAGCGGCAGTGCTTCCACACCAAAGGTGTCGATGATCTGCTGCATCTTCATGGGATACCTGCGGCAGAATGTATTCACCTTCCCGTCGCCGCCCACGTCGATGTAGTAGGTGCCGATGGTCTGCGCCTGAAACCGGACGCCCTTCTCCGTGTCAGGAAAGACGGCCAGCGGTGCTTGCCCATACGGAAGCTCAAAATAGCTGGAATGGATAGCGTTATAAAAATTGCTACCGGCCAGGATGGACTGCATGATGTCCTGGCGCTCATCCAGCACCTGACCCGCCTGCACGTTCTCGTTCAGCTCCGAATTGTTAAACTGAAATTTGAACCACTGCCGGGATGGCGGAGTCAGTCCGGACATGATGCCGGCGGCAAAGATCTGGCAGGATGCCCACGCCACGCCCTGCGCAATATGCAGATCACGGCGCCTGCCCGGATAGCTGTCGTCGCCCTGACGCTTAAAGTCACCCACAAAAGGCAACTCGTAATTCCGGATGTCGATCCACTGGTCCTCCCAGCGCAGCCGCTCCTGCCGGAGCTGTTCCACGCGCTGCAGGACCTTCTGCTTGTCAGGCCAAAAGTCTTTTTTTACTTCTACGTCTGCCGGCCTCATATCGCCCGCCGGCCGGGCCAGCAAAGTATCCATAGATCACCCCAGCGTCTGCCGTGCGCCGCCCTGCGCAGTATCGGTCAATACCTCACGGTCTGCTGCGCTCCTTGTGGATGCGTAACCGCGTTTCCTGCGCTGTTTTTCCGCGTCTGCAGCTAACCTGTCCGCCTGCGATCCGGTGTCCGTAGGTGTGATGGCCGTCGGAGCCGGAGCTACTTTCTCAACCTTTGGGGAGGATTTGCTCCCACCAAATAAGTTTCCACACATAGTTTTTTACCTCGCTTTCAGAAACTGTATTCCACGTTGGCCGTCTTTGGCCGACTGTTGAAACCGAAATCATAATTTGTATTTGCCACGCTCACCTGGTGCCGGCCCGGCGCTTTGACTATCGGCACCGCAAACGTCAGCGCCAGGCTGTCCGCCCGGTCCGGGCTGTGTCCGGTCAGTGTTTTTATCTCTTCCTTCGGTTGCAGGATGATCTTGCCGGATGGCGTGAACTTGTATTCCGTTACCGTCAGCTCCGTTTTCAGATCCGGATCGTCCGGTATCGCGCCGCCCTGGCGCATCCACTCCGCCGTCTTGAAATAGATCTCCGCCCGGATGTTTGCGTACCGGTCCTTGTCAATGGCAGCGCCCTGGAAGTTAATTTCAAAGACATTCGTGAAACCCATCTGCCGCAGCCGGTCTATCACACCGGCTCCCATGCTCCCGCCGTCGATGATGACGCCGTCCGGCTTGCGCTGGTTCGCATAGCTTGCCACCACGCTGGCCACCACCATGGTGTCCTGTCCGTGTACCTTGATCTGTTTGTCGCACCACAGGCCCTGCCGGAACGTGATATAGGTGTCGTCGTCACCAAAGCGGGCAACGTCCACGGCCATAATAAGAGGCAGCCCCTGCACCTGATCCTGCGTTATGAGCCTTGCCGCCGATTCCGTAACCAGATCTATCGTGATAACCACGTTTGACGCGCTGGCCGTAAAATCACACAGCAGCTCCTGCCGGACCTCGATATCGGTCATTTCTTTTTTCATGTCCGTTATCTGCTGTTCCGTCAGGACGTCTGTCTCATCCACCCGGTACCGGCAGACAAAATACCGGTCATCTTTTAACGCCTTCAGGTATCTGTCGTAAAACTGATTTTGCCCCTTTGGCGTCCCAATAAAATACGCAAATCCGTTGCGGTCCGTTAACGCCGGGACAATAATCTCGCCGTATACGTTCTGTTTAACCTGCGCGTATTCGTCCAGCACGCAGCCGTCCAGGTAAATGCCACGCAGCCGGTCCGGTTTGTCGGCTCCGACGATCATGATCTTGGCACCGGGGCTGTCTTTGTACAAGGACGGTAACTCCACAAAAAGATCCGATTCATTCACCTTTACGCCCGGAATCGCCTTTGAGTAATACTTCAGATATTCCCAGGCTATCAGCTTCGCCTGGTTCCGGAACGGCCCCAGGTAGCAATACTGCGGCGCCCGCTTTGTATTACAGGCCGCCTTCCGGATCAGCTCGTTTACGCACAGCACAGTTTTCCCAAACCGCCGGTGGCACACCAGTACGGCCCGGTTCTTTTTCTCCAGCGCCGGATGGATCACGTCCCGGCAGATCGGCCGCGGATAATACGGGATCACTGCCTCGGTCATTGCGTCACCTTCTCATCCTGACTGTTCATCCAGCGGATCGTCAGCGGGCCGCCGCCATTTCCTGATACTTCCAGCTTTTCTTTCCGGCTCCAGGCGTCCGGCTTCCGGTTGGCCAGCCAGAACTCCTGGGCCTTCTCGTTAGCCGGAATGGCTACATCTTCCTCGGCTGTTTCCAGGTGTTCTTTTTCGCAGCGTTTCCCGTTGGCATCGTAGTAAACTTCTTTTACTTTGAACGCCTTCCGCACGGTGATCTTCCTGTCGAAGCAGGAATTATACAGCGCGTTTTCGACCTTCCGGTCCGCAACTTCTTTTCCTTCGCGTAATGCCTCCGAAATCTCCGTGTATTTGTTTTTCCAGGCATAGAACGTGGACGAACATATGCCCATCTTTTCTGCCAGCTGTTCATCGGAGAGGCCGTCACGCGCCCATCCCTGTAGCCGGACCTTGCCTTCTTCCGTCAGCCATTCCTGGTATTTACCTTTGCACATGCAGCCTCACCACCTTCCCTGGTGGGCGCAGCGGCCCCGGCAGGAGGTCTGACCGGTGGCGTAGCGGCCGCTTAAACGCCCAAATAAAAAGAGACCGGCTTTATGGGCCAGTCCCTTGTGATAACACTATAACACGATTTTTGGTTGTTCCATTGAACAAATGGAACTAAAATTCCAAATTCTTTTTGGCGGCTATTAACGCAGCCGAAATTAAAAATTCTTTGCGCAGTTTAAAATACAGCCCGTCGCTGATGTTCTCCATGATGCAGGTCCGTGTCCATATCTCCCGGCGTTTATACCGGCGGACCATCGCTTTGCCGCAAAGTGAATGGCGGTATTTGCCCCAGTTCTCGCGGGCGACTTCCAGCCACGCGGCAGGATCGTCATAGCCCATGACAGACACGACGTTCTCCAGGCGCGCTATGGTTTCCCTGGCCGTCGGATCCGCGCTGTTTTTCGCGTCGGCCACCCTGGCAACACGCAGCTCGCTGACGATCCGCTCCAGCTTCGGTTCGTCATAGAACAGTTTGTCAAAGAATTTTTCCTGCTTTTTGGTCAACACGGCCATAGGCTATATCCTCACCAAAACCACCTTACCACCAGCGCCACTGCCGCCCAGAACCCGGCCAACGCAATAGTTACCAGTACAACATCGATATTCATCACATCACCGTCACGTTTCTCATTAAAACCGCATTGCGCCAGGATTCCAAAATCACCAGCACACATTTATCCCCATCGTCCTGATCGGAAATAATTTCATAGGCCTTCCCATCAACCCGCAGGTTCGTCAGGTATCTCTGCATGGCCTGCCTGTTTGAAAACTCCATGTGTTTGACAACCGCCGCCTTAACGATTTTCATTCTTGCACCTCATCGTAAACTAGTATGTGGTTGTTTTAACCACTTCTCCCATGCTTTTTTTCTATCTGTGCCATATGGACATATTTTAGAACAATTAGTATCATCCCAATATTCACAAATGGAACAGATTTCGCCTGCATCACGCAACCACTCTGCCAATTCTTCCGTTGTCATAGACTTAATCCATTCTTCGTTGGTCTGCACTTCGTTTTCACGCCACTGTCCACAAGATTCCATATATTTCGTAAATTCGTTGTTGATTTCTCCTTTGCCGTTACATATTGGACATATCATTCCTTATGCACCGCCTTTAACCACTCTTGCACAACCTTTATTTCTTCCTCATCACTTCTCACAAAACATCGCTCTCGGCAATCCCAACGGCATATATCACATAGCGAACCATTGATAAATTTTTTAAGAATAAACTTTGCCTTTTCTTCCGTAGACAAATTACAGAACCATTCTTCGTTGGTAATCGGTTTGCCCTCAACCCTAACCGTGCCTGTGCCGTGACAATCAGGGCAATACATGGTAAATCCGTGTTTATCTTCTCGTACTCCTGTGCCTTTACATTTTGGACATTTCATTCTTACACCCCATTTTTAAGTATTTTTCGTGTGAATAAAACTCGCTCGGTATCATAACTAACCTATTGATTCTGTGCCGTTTTGCGTAGGTGTATCGTGGTACAAGTTTAGTTTCCAATCGCACAAACCATGCGTGTTTCATGTTTATTGCGTTGGTCATTTTGCTACCTCACCAAACATAAACTTTCTTCTCTGCATGGCTTATTAAGAACCCCCTAATGCTTACTCCGCAACCACCATGCCAAATAAACTCATAATCGGCAAAACCATTCTCTTCTGCCTTTTTAAAAAATTCTCTTATGGTCATTCTGCTACCTCACAATCTCTTTCCCACCAATAGACTTTTGCAGGATTCTCTTTCTGTTCCTTTGCATCTTGCTTTGCTATGTATTTAATTACTTTTTCTTCTTCTTCCGTTGTCGGTATTGGATTAGGATAATAATGTATCATTCTGCCACCTCACTCCCAACCCACCGATTCCATTCTTTTATGGCATCAGCAGGATTATCATAATATTCATCGGTAATCCGTCCACAGTTTTCACATTGTACGCACCATCCAAATCCCTTTTCGTGGTAGACAGTTGCACTCCATCCACAGTTTCTGCATGGTTTAATTCTTGATATTCTTGCATCGGTCATTCTCTCACACTCCCTACTAAAACATATCTCCATCACCAAAAAGCGGAATTAAATCTTGACTTTCTTCCGTGTATTTCTTACTCCCATGTATCCACCACTCGTACATATCGTCACCATTCTTCCAATTCTTTCTGCCCACACCATCTGCAACCGCTTTGTCAAAAGCTCGTCTGCAAGCTCGTCTGTAATTGTCTGCATATTTCGACCATCGTTCTGCTTCTTGCTTTTGATGTGTGCTGAACGGACACATAATGCAACCGATTCTTTTAAATCCCTCGTCATACAACTTGCAATACGGAATGTTGAACATCTTTATGTATTCCCATACTTCTGCTTCCGTCCATTGAATGATTGGGTGAATGTATTTTTTGTCAGCATACCTTGTGCAAGTTTCGACCATTCTCCGTTTGGCTCGTCTGCTTGATTCCTGCCAACGGATACCAGTTACAACTATGCGACCTCTCCCCCCCCTTCTTTGAGAATATCGCAACAGTACCGCATAATGCGTGTTGGTGGCATTCGCTTTTCAACAATTAATTGCCACATTGACTTTTTAGGTTTTGTGCGTGTTTCCCAAACATCAGGGTGATATTGTTTGATAAACTGTATCAGTTCGGGTGGGTCAACTGTTGTCAAATTGTAGTGGGCATCGTATTTAACTCCTGCTCGTTTGCACAAATCAAGAACAACGCAACTGTCTTTGCCACCACTAAACGCAACATAATACCCTTCTTTGGGTTCGTAATGTCGCAACCTTTCTATTGCCCTATCTATTTTGTTGACTTCCCCTAACAAAGTTTGTTCTATCAGCATTTCCTACTTCTCCCATATGATTACTGTGGCACTTCCACCTTGCATTTCAACCACCTGCGACCGAATTGCCAGCACTCCTGCTCACTTTCCATGAAGATGTCCAGCTTATCCGTGAATCCCCCGCCGAATCTGTCCGTGATTACCAATACTCTGCCATCAGGAAGCGTGACCCGTGAGCCGAATGGCAAATGGTCGGCTGCAGCCATGCCGACGGCAGGATATACACCGCTTGCGGTACGATTCCCGGACCAAGTGTAGGCCGAACAATTTAGGGTCTGCCAAAACACGGCGATCAAGATTAATGCTTTCATTTTTTATCCCCCACATACGGATACCACTTGCCTTTTAATTGTTTTTTATACAACTCTGCTCTGGATTGAATCACGCTGTGCGGAACATCGCACTTGCCTAAATTCATGTCAAATATTTCGTCCGGTGTTTCCAACACAGCGTAACAGTAATCACTCATGTATAACCTCGTTAGCTTTGCTTCGCCATATTTGTATGGTTCCATAAGAAAGACTCGTTCTAAATTGACGGTAACCTTTTCACCGTCATGATTGTGTAGGTCTAAAAAATTCATCTTTTCCCTCCTGCTTTCTGGCGCTTGCGTACTCTGTCCCGCAGTATTCGCATTTGTTTGACCGCAATGGTGCGCCACATTTTTCACAGGTTTGCGCGACCGGTTTATCCTCGCGGATCTCTTGCGGGAACAATCTCCCCATCCCTATAACCGGAACACCCATTATCCATACCTCCTGTCGCAGTCGCACATATAAAACCGGTTGTCCCGTTCATATGTCCCGGATCCGTGACACTTCGTACACCCAGGGCTGTACTTTGGGATATAAGTCCGCCATTTGTCCTTCAGAAAGTTCTGCGGCATGGCAATGTATTTCTGTTCCGTCTTTTCTCGTTTGCACTCGGCCGCATACTTACGCCCAGCCATCACCAGATCACCCGGAGAGGCACCCGCAGCTACGGCCGTAACCCAGGCTACCTGCACGTCACGCAGCGCGCCCTGCCTCCTCGGATACTCCGCCCGGAACAGATTGAATGCAGCTGGGCTTTCCATGAGATATAAATCCATTCCATCCAACGACGCCGGACGTTCATTATCCGGATCCGGTTCTGCGTTACCCACATTGTCAGAGTTATCCACAGGGTTATCCACAGTTTCAGCTATATCCAAACTACTTGTACTCTGTTTATTGGATGGTATATTATCTAACCTATCCTTACCTAACCTAACCTCGGTATCCATTTGGTTGTCACTTGGTATACCACTGGTATCCATTTGGTTGTCACTTGGTTTCAGTAAATATCGGCCGTCCGTATCCACCGTTAAAAGAGCATATTCTTCCTGGTATACCGTCTGGTGGTACCGGTCCTTCCGTACGGAATTGTTTACGTTCCAGAGCATGTCCACCGTAACACCGGAATCAAAAATATAAATAAATCCGGCATTAATTAATTCGTTTACATTTTCCTGGGTAGCGCCCACCATCCTCCGGATTGCATTGATCCGGTTTGTAAATCCGTCATCGTCCGCATTCAGTCCGATCTGCAGATACAGCAGCTGTGTGACCGGCTGCATGTCCATAAACTTATCCGACGAAAAGACTGTCGTCGATATCATCCTGCGACTTGCCATCTCTCCGCCTCCTAAAATAAACTCCTGATACTCGTCAGGTACGGCCGTATATCATCCACGCTGCGGGCCAGTACATAGATCCCGCCGTGCGCCTTGCAGATTCGTTCAAACTCCACCTGGTAGGCGCTCTGTTTCCCTGTCTTTGTCTTGACCTCTATGTACAATGTCACGCCGTCTTTTAAGGCCGTCAGATCCGGGAAGCCCTTCCGGCACATCGGCCCCTGCTGGTGATAGGTGACGTCCCATCCATCCAGGCGCAGCACGTCCACTATGGCCCGCCGGATGAGTGTCTCCGGTTGCGTCTTTTTCGCGTATCCCTGTTGTAGTACCATGCTTATAACCTCACGCTGCTGTGTGATCAAACAAATTCCCCTGGGCGCGTTGACCGTCAACATAATAATTGGCCGCCTCTATCAGCGCCTCCAGCTTCTCCACGCACTCCGGGCGCAGGCACATCTTCTGCAGCACTTCGTCGTCATAGTTCCCTTCGCTGTACGGTTCAACCGGTTTGTTAGGCGTGTTAAGGTTCAGCGGCGCGTTGCTGTATTCCAGTTTCATCCTGGCCGTGATCGTGGCACCCATCGTCTCCTGTTTACCGCCGTAATTCAACGAAACGCTGCGCACATCTATACGCTGCAGATAATCTTCCGGCAGTTCGCAAAGCAAGCGCGCTTCTTCCCGCAGCTCGTCAAAAGCCACTACCATATCCGGGCGCGGCAGCTCGTTGCATTTCATGGTGTACTTATCCGTGTAACCGTCTCCTTCTTCGTAATGCAGCTCTACCATTACACCGTCAAACTTAATCTTCGTAAAACGTCTCGGCATTTGTACTCCTCCTTATGCACGTATAGCCGGGACCGCTTCCGTAGCCCCGGCGTAACAATTTAGAAATCTATGATTTGTTCTGCCGGCACCGGCTCTCCCATGAACATCTCCTGGGCCGTCCCTTCCGGTATCGTCGTGGTAGGCGTCTGTTCCGGCAGCTGTGCCGGTTTTTCTACCGGTGTGTCAATCGTTACCGGCGTTTCTTCATCGTCCACAGTACCTGCCGCAATATTCTGCGCAATCTGTATCGTCTGTGCATCCGCCCGCTGGTAGTCGATGGACATCAGCCCCCACTTGCTGATCATACGGCGCAGCACCGTCTTGCAGGCCATCGCGTCGTAGTTATCGTTCCAGATGGCCGGGCGCCCTTTATTGCCCTTCCGGAATTTCTGTTCATGGGCATCAATGGCATTCACGGACATGTAGATTTTCTTTTCAAACCCATTTACCAGCCGGAAATATCCCAGGTAACCGATCACCGGCAGTTTCTCCCGCTGTACCTCGTCCTGGATCCATTCCACTTCCACATCCTCGGTCAGCCGGTCGAACTTCTTCAGCTCGCCTTCCCGGACGTCCACCACATTCAGTTTTTCGTAGGCGCCGGTGCGGTTTGCCAGCTGGATCATTCCTTTGTAACCCAGGATAAACTGGGCCTCGTTCTTTCCAGTCTTGCTGGACCAGAACGGTACCACATACGCGAACCCAAGTGCCGGATCAATCGGCAGGTTATAGGCCGCAGCCTTCAGCGCGCTCTGCATTACGGATATAGGCGAATCGAAAAACGCTTTCATGAGCGCCGGATTCCCGTTGATCATACTCACCAGGCTGCCCATGAAGGACGGCATCCTCTTACCCAGCAACTCTTCGAAGCGCGGCCGCAGCTTCTCACTGTCAAGCATGGACTGCAGGATCCCTGCAACGGACTGTTTCGCCGCCTGCTGCATCGGCGCATTGCTTACTTCCGCCTTTTTTAAAACTTCCTTGCTGTTTGTCTTTGCCATTTTTTATGCCTCCTCTTATACTTTTTTACGCCCTGAATACTCTGACAGGTTTTCCAGTCTTGCTATACTTTTCGTAAATGTCAGGCAATTCGCTTTTCAGTTTTTTGCTGTCGATTGTCGTACGACCGGCCTGCGTTTTCCAGGTAACTTTATTCCCGGTGATCGTAGCCACTTCAAAGTCCCCCATCGCTTCCATGATCTGCTGCTTGTACTGTTCCTTCGCTTTTTGGGCTTCCTTCTCCGCCTTTTCAAAATGCTTCATGCGTTCATACGCTATGATCATCTCCGGCTGTGTAAGCTCCAGCGTCTCCGGCCTGCCGCCCGGATTCATGGCAGCAATGGTTTCCCCGGCGCTCTTGCTTCCGTCCGGAGCCGGCGGCGTCTTATCCTGGACCAGCTTCCAGAAGGACTCTCCCGCCTTGATCAGCTCGTCGATCTGCGCCTGGTTCCGTTCTACCGTCGTCCAGCGGGAATCGTTCCCGCCGATCAATACCGCAATGTACCAGCGGTCATACCCGGTCACGGCCATGTACCACTGGCACTGCAGGTAGTACATATCCGGGATTTCATCCTCGCCCCAGTATTTCGCCTGATCCACGCCGGCCGTCTTGATTTCAAGGCCGGCCTTCTCGCCGACCACTTCCCGGTCCACGTTGGCCAGCATCCACGGATACTCGCAGCTCTGCATCATGCCACGGCGCCGTACCTGTTTCCCGGTTTCTTCCTCAAACCAGGTAGCAATATTTGCCTCGTTCATCATGCCCCAGTAAACTCTCATATTTTTAGAGAGATCCTCCGGCGGCAGCTGGCCGGTCTTTTCCGCCCATAATGCCAGGGCGCTCTTCCAGGGATTCACTCCCAGGATAACGCTGGCGTCGCTTCCGCCCAGCCCACTGTTGCGCAGCTTCAGCCATGCCTGTCTATCCTTCATTTCTTCAATGGTCATTATCAGTTTTGCCATTTTGTTTTGCCTCCTTTACATATTCCCACCAGTGTCTCCGGATCCGCATGCCCCGGACAATATTTTCCTGTTCGTTCATCGCTGTAATAATCGCGTCCTGTTCATTGTGCGCTTCCACTTCCGTTTCCAGTTCGATTGTGCAGCCAACTTTGTACCTCATAACATCCTCCATAAACACGGCCTGCGCTTGTGATAGTTTTACTTCTTCTGCTTTTCTGCGCCTGGTTGACGTTACGACAGGCCGTGTGATATAATTAATTGATGTTATAATTAGTTAAGTCCTATATCTCTTGCCGTTGTCTGTTGGCGCAGTCAGCGGTCTTTTTTTATGCCGCATTCCACGGCAAGCGTGGCTGCTTTTAAGTGTATGCACCGGAAGCAATTCCTGTTCCGGAGTGGCCTGCTCTCGTTAGTCTTGCGCTTGGTGCATCCAAACTGTCTGTCGCAGTTCCGGCACAGCCAGGCTTCCTCGCAGAACCCCGGAACCGCAGGGCATCTCCCTCCGATATCACTCATCTTCGTCCTCCGGTTTCACAACCGTCCGCATGGTGACACTGCTGATCTGCATATTTTTTGCCGGCCGTTTCTGGAAAATTTCTACGCAAGTTTTTACAAACTGTATCTTCAGGTCGTCATCCAAATCGGTATAATACTTTTCAACCATGTGAATTATCAGGTCTCCTATAATACATTGCTCGCCCTTAATTATTCCTTCCGCCTTGTTAGTTTCTTCCGATGCAGAACAGAATATTGCAGCTACGTCCTCCGGGACCGTAAGAGTACACCCGTTTTTAAATTCCACAACTTCCATAATTACCTCCCTATACAAGCTCCTGTGATTGCCCAGACAAGGGCCTCTACTGCTATGAACATCATCACGCTGGCCGCCAGCGTAGCGTATACGATATCCTTATTCACGCGCCACATATCAGATCAGCTCCTGTGCTACCATCCTGCCAAAATCTGCAAACGCGTCAGCCACGCTTGCGCTCATCCTGATCTCTGCCATCCGGGTTACCAGCATCTCACGCAGATGGGCTTTATACATCTCCACATTCACGTCGGCAGGTATCTTTGTTAATCCCGGCCTCGGAACCTTGTCCGGAACCGCTTCGTCCGCAACCTTCAGGTCCTCATACCATTTGACAGGCACTTTCTCCGGGGCCGGGCCGTCATCCAGCTGCGCGATTGCCGCGTTGATATCTCCGATACTGCACTTCAGCCCTTTCGCCAGCTTCTGCTTTGTGCCGTCCAGGATTGTGCCGCCGGCCTTGATCCGGTTGATCGTCGTGTAGTTGATTCCTTCGTTTTCTGCCAGCTGCTTCATGGTCAGCCCCACTTCCGGCAGCTTCTTTTCAATAAATTTATACAGGCTCATCTTTTACCTCCCCATACGCCGGTGGCAGGAACCGCCACGCTATCACGTTACTGTTCATTCCGACACGCCACATGCCGTTCATGTAGTAACCGATCACCAGGTTTTTCTGCCCCTTCTTGTTTTGTGTGCAGCACAGCACCCGGTCCTCATCCGGAGGAAGCGTTTCCTCTACCGGCACCCACTCCCGTAACGGATCCGGTTCGCCCTTCATCTGCAGCTGCTTCAGGCAGGTTACGCCTTCCTCTGCCAGCCCGTCCTTGACGTCCTTCGGTGACACATATCCTTCCCGCATGGCCTGCACATCTTTCTTGGCATGTTCAATAAGCCTGGAGAATCTGGTATTGCCCCAGCCAAACGCGTCGTGCAGGTACCGCATGATCGCCATATTGTTACACTCTACACCGTCCTCGAAGCCGTCCTGGTATGCAGCCTTTTGGTAGGCCGCCAGCCACACTGCAAACTTGGCCGACTCCATCTTCTGCAGCTTCTTGATCTCCTGCGCTGCCGCTCTCCGCTGTTCCCGGTTCATAGCCACCCCACCATCTTCAGCACCAGTACAACATTAAGTCCGGTTATTGTTGCAACGAACCAGTCCTTTTCTGCCAACCTTTCCAAAGTGTTGCCGGCGCTGACGGCCAGTTTATCCAGCATGTCCAGCAGTAAAAAGACAGCCACCCAGAATGTTACCCAAATCCTCACCGGTGCCACCTCCCCCTGTACGGTCTGTTGACGTTTCGCAGCCAGCGCTGCTTGCTACGCGCCTCGTCCAACGCAGCGATATATGTTTCGCTGTCCTTGTCCCACTGGTCCGCTGTCATGCAACTGAAATACAGCGCCATCAGCAATGCGACCTGCTGGTAGTAGTCATATCTGTGCATTGTTTCGCCTCCTTTACTTTTTTACACCGGCGCAGATGTGTCGCCGGTAATTTATCCATCAGTTTTTCCGGGCAGTCCCGGCAGAAGAAAAATGTTTTGTACAGGATTTTCTTTGTTTCCAGTCTGTCGCAGTATACGCAGCGGATCATAGCGCGCCCCCCTGGGCCACCCGCATCACGTTGCCCAGGCGTTTCTGCAGCTCCTGTACCTGCTGCTTCAGGCTGGCGATTTCCTCGTCCTTCTGCCTGCGCTCCCAGGCCGTCATGCCTTTTGCCGCCGGGCCTATGCTCTCCAGCTGGTAGACCTCGGCTGCGCTGTACCTCACGCCCGGCATGTTGGGCAGCCGGTGCAGCTTGCCTTCGGCCTCCATCTTCCGGATCGTGCTGGGCGCGTAGCCCCAGCGCTGCGTCAGCTGATCCGGAGTAAATACCGTCTGTTCCATGTTGCCTCCTTACAGATTCTTTTTCATGTCCTTGTAGGCGCTCCAGTAACCACAATACGTTTCCGCCACCGAAACGATGTTTCGCAGCGCTTGTTTCATATCGTCTGCGTTGTCGTGGTAAAGCGCCTTGTCGCCTTCTGCAGCATATTGCGATACGCTTGCGCTCAACGAATGATATTTTTGTTTAATGTCTGCAACATTGGCTGCCACACGAAACGCGTCGGCCATGTCCTCATACCGTTCACTGGCCCGCAGGTATTTCTGCTCGCCGCATTCCTGGTACGCGTTGTAGTTTTTCACTTGCAGCGCGTCGTACTTATCCGCCAGCTTCAGTAGATCTTTTTTATCTAACATGCTTGCCTCCAGCTATTCATCCGCAAATGGTTTGCCTCTGACTTTTCCTTTTGCATCCAACTGTTCTGCATATTCTTTTGCGTCAGCCAGGGAATGTTTTTCAATGATATCTTTCCCGTCCAGCTTTACCCAGTAAGTAGTGTGATCCCACGTTCCCGGCCTGCCGTTTGCATGCTGGATATGCCGCTTCCGGCTTTCAATTTCAATTCCCTTTCCGGCTGCATGGTAAATGGTAGTGGTACCTTCTTTTGATACTATGCGCCCGGTGCGCTTCCATATAAGTTTTCCCATCACGCCCTCCTGTCACTCCTCCTCCAGTAACTCATCGATCGTGCAGCCCAGCGCTTTGGCTATGGCCTTCAGCGTTTCAACACGCGGCAGAGATTTGTTAGTCTCCCACATGGCTACCGTTGACTGGACGACGCCCAGAACCGTTGCCAGCTCCTGCTGCGTAATGCCTTTTTTCTCTCTGATTTTTTTGATATTCACCGTACCACCTCCTTATAATTTATCAACCACACTGATATTTTAAATCATTATCATTGATATGTCAACAGTTTTATCAAAGTTTTATCAAAATATTATTAATGCCATTGATAATCATTGATAGTATCAATATAATTGATATGGAAGGAGGTACGGATTATGAGATTAAGAGAAGCGCGCAAAGCTGCAAGAATGACGCAGTCAGAAGTAGCGCAGCAAATGGGCGTCAATCAAAACACATATTCATATTGGGAAAACGAAAAAACAAAAATCGATAACGTCTCGCTGGCAAAACTTGCCAACATTTACAATGTAACAGTGGACTATTTATTAGGCATTGACCCGCCCCCGCCCGTCAAAGGCGTCCGTATTCCGATCTACGGATCCGTCCCGGCCGGGATCCCGCTTGAGGCCATAGAGAACATAGAAGGCTACGAAGAGATAACGCCGACGCTGGCAAGCAAGGGAGAATACTTTGCCCTGAAAATAAAAGGCGAATCCATGTCGCCGTATATCCTGGACAAAGATATCGTCATCGTCCGGAAGCAGGACGCTGTGGAATCCGGCGACATAGCAATAGTCCTGGTCAACAGCGGGGAGGCTACCTGTAAAATGGTGAAGATCAGCGACGACGGTATCACACTGATCGGCCACAACCCGCTGGTATATCCGCCGCACTTTTACACGGAAAAAGAAATAACCACCCTGCCGGTCCGGATCATCGGCAGAGTGGTCGAAGTTAAGAGAAGTTTGGTATAGGAGGAAAGATTATGATTTTTAATATTTTAAAAGGCATCGCTTTTATTTTTGTGTGTCACAACATTATCTCTTTCTTTAACCCAAACAAAAACCCTCGGTTTGTTATGCAACATTCAGTAATCAGCTTCGTTGGTTTTTTCGGAGGCATAGCCCAGCTCCCGCTAATTTATC
>Ga0310786_10001219_pt1 | contig 41394 bp, 31 predicted proteins | sample AusTroGonzalo_MG_FD_203881 | JGI IMG/M metagenome (GOLD analysis project Ga0310786, IMG submission 203881) | Bovine rumen microbial communities from tropical cattle in Woodstock, Queensland, Australia - Gonzalo_03 (v2) (version 2) | ecosystem: Host-associated > Mammals > Digestive system >...
TGCTCAAAAAGGAGTGCATGCGATAGTTTGCAAAAAAGGTAAAATCTTAGATAGCTTTTAGTTCTCTTAAAGGCTTGTGGAGTCATGCGATTTTACAAGTGTAAACAGAATTGTCTTGCTAAGTGGATTTGTATTGTAATGTTTGATTATTTTTCATGGTGAACCTTTTTTGCGCGTGGCGCAGGGAGTCTAGGATGATTGAAGTTAAAGGTAAGTGGTGTTTGGTAACGGGTGGCTGTCGTGGTGTAGGCCGCCTTATCGCTATCGAAATGGCGAAACTCGGTGCAAACCTCATTTTGCAGGGGCGCGACAAAAGTCATGCCGACAAGGTGATTGCCGAACTGGCTCCGTATGGTGTTGAGGTCAAGGCTGTGGGTTGTAATCTGGAAAACGAAGCCGAAATTGATGCTGCTCTCGCTGAAATCGATGCCATGGGCGTGCAGGTGGACCTCGTTTTCAATAATGCGGGCCTTATGAGCCATTATTTTGCCGATTACCTGACGAACACGATGGACGATTTCCACCAGGCGATGGCCGTGAACTTCTTTGCTCCGATGAAAATTGCCTATCATTTCTTGCCGGGCATGATCAAGCGCGGTTTCGGTCGCATGCAGTTGACCACAAGCGGTATCGCAAACGAACCTGAACTTGCCGGTTACGCCTGCGCAAAGGCTGCCCTCACCAAGTTCGTGAAGGATTTCGCCTGCAAGTTGAACGGTTCCGACGTGATGATGAACGTGATGGATCCGGGGTGGCTCCGTACGGACCTTGGCGGCCCAAACGCCCCGAATGCTCCGGAAACCGTTATTCCGGGGGCTCTTGTGAGCGTGCTCCTTGATGACAAAAGGAGTGGCCGGTGGTTCAGTGCCCAGGACTATACAGGGATGAAACTTGCGGATGCGATTGAGGCCGCGCGTAAGGTTCTGGCATAATAGTTCTCTCAAATTGCATTTTTGATGGTATAATCGGCTCCCTGCAAAGGGAGCCGAATGTTTTTATTAGACTACGAAAATATGATGAAAAACTTGCAAAATTTCAAAGATTAAGCTATTTTAAGCGATAGAACGTGTTTTTTCTTGAGGGAGCAATGAATACGTTAAGGGTGTGGCTGATAAAATGTTAGAAGGGTATTTCTTTTTGACCGTCCCCTTAATGACGGAGGTGTGTGGTTATGTCTGAGAAGAAGATTTATAAGTTGTCCGATGATACTCGAGAAGAATTGGAAAAATCCGAGGTCCCGCTAGCGGTCTATCAAGTTATCGATGGGCATGTCCAGACAGTTCTTGTTTCTGATGGTTTGGTTCATTGGCAGGCTCCAGGAAAAAACCGTGAAGATTTGTTGCGCTTTCTCAATACGGACATGTACAAAGGAGTTCACCGGGAAGATGTTGTCTATATAGCTACTGCCGCGAAAAATTTTGCTCAAAACAAGGATGGACGTTACGAGGTTGTCTATCGGCAAAAATTGTACGGTAAAGAAGACTACCGAATGGTTCATGCTTTGGGGTATCATCGTTTTTTGGAGGATGGTTCGGAATATGCTGTGGTCGTTTACGACGATGTTTCGGTCGCTTTAGAAACTAATAGTGAGTGCCGGCAAGATTTTGAAAGCAGTATTTTGGAACTCCTCAACACGGAATATGTAGAGCCCTTTGTTATCGTGGATGCCAAGACTCATGAAATATACATGATAAGCGCTTCTGCGGAAAAAGTTTGGAAACCTGTAAGGGTGTTTTATCCAGGTGTTACTTTTGAGGATTATTTCTTTGATCCCAAAGAACCTGTTCTTGTAACGCTGGACGAGGTCCTTGAAAAGGGCGAGGTTCTTGTACCCAATTCCCGTACCGATGGAGATTTAATTTTAAAGGCTTCGCTTATCAAATGGCACGGCAAGGACGCTATTCTTCATAGGCTGAGCGAGAGGACTGACCGCTATTTCGATGCTCTGACGGGACTTCCAAATATGGAATACAGCCGTATGCGTGGCGAAAGTTTTGCTGACCACATTCGCAAAGCCGGCGGGATTCCTGAGATTGTCTACTTTGACGTTATTGGCATGAAACTTTATAATAACGCAAATGGTTATGATAAAGGAAATGAGTTCCTTATCCATTTTGCGGCATCGCTTAAAAAGCTTTTCCCGAAAAATCTGATATGTCGCCTTGGCAATGACCACTTCATTGTTGTTGCGGACAATGAAAATCTTGAAGAAAAGTTGAACGAAATTCGCCAAAATGTCAAGAATTCCATTTCGAAGATTTCAGTGGATATAAATGTTGGCGTCTGCAAAATCGAAGAATTTGATGCTATTTTAGAAGCTTGCGAAAAAGCAAAAATAGCTTGTAAAGTCCAAAAGAAATCTGCCGAAAGTTTTATCAGCTATTACGATGATGACTTACGCAAGGATCTCCTGCTCCAGAATTACATTGTCAACCACATTGATGAAGCCGTTACAAATGGCTATATCAAGGCATACTACCAGCCGGTTGTGCGTACGATTACGGAGTCATTTTGCGGCATGGAAGCGCTTGCCCGTTGGATTGATCCGCAGTATGGTTTTTTGAATCCGGCTGCTTTTATCGGAGCGCTAGAAGAATCCCGCCAAATCCATAAGCTTGACTGTTGTATTATTGAACTTGTTTGTAAAGAAATGCGCCAAGAACTCGATCAAGGGCATCCCATTGTTCCTGTTTCGTTTAATCTGTCGCGTCTGGATTTTATTAGCTGCGATATTTTTGATGTTGTCGAAAGTATTCTTAAAAAGTACAGAATTGATCGCGAGTACATTCGTGTAGAAATTACGGAAAGCATTATGGCTTCGGATTCCTATGTCCGAAATGAAGTTCAAAGGTTCCGTTTGGTGGGTTACGAAGTGTGGATGGACGACTTTGGAAGTGGCTATTCTTCGCTGAATACTCTCAAGGATTACAAGTTCGATGAACTTAAAATTGATATGGCGTTCCTTGCGAATTTCAATGAAGCCTCCCGCACGATTATCCGTTCAACGGTTCGCATGGCGAAAAATCTTGGTTTAAAGACTTTGGCTGAAGGTGTCGAAACCAAGGAACAGATGGAGTTCTTGAAGGGCATTGGCTGTGAAAAGGTCCAGGGCTACTATTACGGAAAACCGCAGCCTTTGCGAGATACCATGGAGCACATGAAATCCATTGGAGTGCCTATCGAAGACAGTAATATGCGCACTGTTTATTCAAAAATAGGGCACCTTGATTACTTGGTTGATTCTCCTAAAGGAATCCTTGCTTACAAAGACGGATTGTTTAAGTTCCTGTTTGTGAATAAGCAACTTGAAGAGCAAGTTTTGAGTATTGGCTTTACGGATATTCAGGAGGTCGAAGATTCCATCAATGACCCCGAAGATCCTGCTTACTATACGCTTCATGAAACGGAACGGGCCGCTTATAAGGGCCCATGTGAAATGACGTATGCGGCTCATGGCACGTATGTGTTTTTGAGTGGGTACTTGATTGCCGATATCAATGGCTGCCATATTTATGACATGTCGTTGCGCAATACGCATGTCAGTGCTTTTGATAGCTCTGCTGTGGATTCGAAGGATGCGCTCCCGACCGAAGCAAAAACAATTTTGCTTGCCGATGTCAATCCGCAAAACAGGGCGTTCCTCGGAAGCGTTTTGAGGAGGGATTACAACCTGTTGCTTGCCGAAGATGGCGAACAAGTGCTCAATATATTGCTGGAGTATGGTAACCGCATATCGCTTGCGTTGGTTGATGCGGACCTCCCCAAAATTGATGGGTTCAAGATTATCCAAAAATTCCAAAGCGACAGGCGCGATCTCCAGATTCCTTTTATCATCATGACCGACAATATGGAACTGGCAAAGGAAAGTATTCGCTTGGGCGCTTACCAGTATATCCATACGCCGATTAAAGATAAGGAAATGATTCGAGCGAAAATTGATGGAACGATCAAGAATACCGAATTTCTCCATCAAGTGGCGCTTAATTACATGGAATATGTCCCTGGTGGCGTGATTATTTTTGATGCCACGAATGCCGAAATCCTTTATGTGAATGTTCGCGTGCTTGATATTTTCGAGTGCGATAGCGTCGAGGAATTCCGTCAACTCATTGGAGTGCATTTCAAGAATACGATTCTCCCGGAAGATTACGATAAAGTCAATGAAGAACTCCAAAATCAAGTCAAGAGCGGTAGCACATTAACAAAGCAAGTGACTTATCGCGCGAGAACAGGTAAGGGAAACATCAAGCGCATATACCATGTGGGCAAGGTCTTTAAAGATACACCGTATGGAAGCGTCTTCTCCGCATTCATTTCGGAAGATGACATGGCGATGAAGAGCTATTTTACCCGCAAGGATGCTTTTAACGAATTTATGGCTTCTGGCGAAGCGACGCATACGAAATCGTATGAACCCGGCTATAAAGGTTTCCTGTTCTGGAACTTGACGAAAAATTCACCGGTAATCAGGATGGACGGCATTTCGTATATTCCCAAGGAATATGAGGGTAAATATACTTATGAGACTCATTATAGCTTTTTGAGTTCTTTGATGCTGAAAGATAACTCTCTAAAGGCTTCGGATTACACTCGTGAAAAGTTGATTCTGGATTTCATGAACAAATGTATTGTCCCGCCGCTAGATGTGAGCTACGATATCGATAATATCCTGTTTACCATACGATCAAGTTTTGATATGATGATGGATCCGGATTCTGGCGATATCATATTGAAACTTCAAAACGAAAATGTTGAAACGAAAAAGAGAAAATAAAAAATCGTCCGTGTAAAACGGGCGATTTTGCTTAAATGAAATTTCTTTAAAATTTTATTGGGCCAACGGCGCTGTAATATGTACCGGCAGCCTTGCAAGAGTTCATGTGTTCATCGAACAATTGCTTGCGTGACTTGTATCGGCTATTTTCGTCGTTGAAATTGTAGTAATGAACGGATTCGGAATTGTAAGTTCCGAGCTTGCAATAGTATGTGTTTGTGTAATTTCCGTTATCTCTTGTTTCTGTTTTGGGAAAATCTTCTTCAGGGAGAAAACCTCCTTTGAATGAATCATAGCATTCCCATACATATAATTGGGATCCATGTTTTTCAGTTTTGTAGTATTCTACGGCTCCTGAATCCGTTACGGTGACCTTTACATCGTACTTAGAGGATCCGTCTTCGTAATTACTGGATGTTTGGTATATCCATTCACTGTCGGTTTCTGTAAATTTGCAGTTTTCTGAATTGTCTGAATCTGTAAGCCAGCAGGATGTAAGGCTTAGGCTTGAAAAAATGGCCAAAACGGCACCGATTTTAGCGGAACGCATGCGTACTCCTATTTTAGGATTTTATTCGAATATAATAATTTATTGATTGGGTGTAATAATTTTGTAATAAATTTTACATCTTTGATGCAGGTGTGGTTGCCGAGAAATCATGTTTGAAATTTTAAACACTTGGGGCTACTTCCACACTAAAGAGCTACATCGCCATTTGTAAAATGTCACCTTTTGACATGCTGTTTTTATTATATTAGTGCTCATGGTGGCAGTAAATAAGTCAAAGAAAGAAATTGAGTATCTCTGTACGGAATGTGGCAATACAACGCCGAAGTGGGCGGGTAAGTGCCCGTTTTGTGGAGCGTGGAGTTCCCTTAAGGAACATGTTGTTGAAAGAGTTGCTGATGCTGGGCGGGCTGGGCGCGGGCTCGGTGGACCTGTACATAAAGTGGTTTTGCTCAAGGATGTGGCGACAGAAGATACGCGCCGATTGAGTACCGCAAATTCGGAATTTGACCGAGTGCTTGGAGGGGGCTTTGCACCGGGGAGCTTGGTTCTGATAGGAGGCGATCCGGGCATTGGAAAATCGACGTTAGTGCTCACGACGCTTGCGACGATGAATGCTGCGGGCGTAAAGGCGCTTTACGTGAGCGGTGAAGAGAGTGCTTGCCAGGTGAAACTCCGCAGTGAGCGACTGAACGTTTCGGGGAGCGACATGATGCTTCTTTGCGAAACGAATCTTGAAAAGATTTTGGAGCAGGCACGTGAGGTGAAACCTCAGGTGCTCGTGATTGATTCTATCCAGACGGTTTATAAGAGCGACTTGGCGGGGACTCCCGGCTGCGCCACGCAGTTGCGCGAGTGCACGCTCGACTTGATGGTCTTTGCGAAGAATTCAGGATGCATCACGATTTTGATTGGACATGTGACGAAGGACGGGCAGATTGCCGGTCCGAGAATTTTGGAGCACATGGTCGATACGGTTGTGTATTTCGAGGGCGACCGGAATCATCAGTACAGGCTTTTGCGTACAATCAAGAATCGCTTTGGCGCAACGGATGAAATTGGCGTTTTCGAAATGACGAGTCATGGACTCAATCCGGTGCTGAATCCAAGTAAAGTGTTCCTGCAAGAAGGCGTGCCGCCTACGCCGGGGAGCGTGGTGTGCTGCACGATGGAAGGCTCCCGGGCGCTCTTGTTCGAGACTCAGGCGCTGGTGAACCAGACCAATTTTGCTGTTCCTCAACGTGTGGCTGCAGGAATCGATCCGAAGCGACTTACGATAATCCTTGCGCTTTTGGAAAAGTTCGGCGGAGTGACGATTGGCGCCTCGGATGTGTTTGCTAGTATCGCTGGCGGAATGAAGGTGAATGATGCTTCTTCTGATTTGGCTTTAGCGCTAGCCGTTGCAAGCAACCATTTGGGCATTCCGCTTTCGCGGCAGACAATTGCAATTGGCGAACTTGGACTGTCGGGCGAGGTGCGTGGTGTAAGCCTCTTGGACCAGAGGCTCAAGGAAGCAAGCCGCTTGGGTATGATCGAGGCGGTTGTGCCTGCAAGTAGCAAAATCTCCGAAAACGTCGGTTCGATGAAAGTCGTGAAAGTCCATAGCCTCTCCGAAGCAATCACCTGGCTGATGGACAAGGGCGGCTAAGCTGCAGTAGACGATAGACGGTCTTCTCGTCTTTCGTTTCTAATTTCTCGTCTAACTATAAAAGAAAAAGGGACGCTCGGTTGAGCGTCCCTAAATTCCGTTATTCAATAAGGCTTATTTTTCGCCCGGTCTCTTGAATCCGTAAGCGCGCGGGTCAAAACCAGCCGGGAACTTGGTTCTTTCGTTGTAAGTCACCTTCTTGGCAGTGAACTTTTCAATCTTTGCACCGGTCAAGTCTGCACCGGAGAAGTCCACGTCGTCCATCTTGGTGTCTGCGTCGATCTTGACACCTTCCATCTTAGCATTGAGGAAGGAAACCTTGATGAGCTTTGCACCGGAGAAGTTTGCACCGGAGAGCTGAGCATTGTTGAATGCAGAGCGTTCGATGGTGGAGTTTGCAAAGTTTGCCTTGGTGAGGTCTGCATTGTCGAAGATGTCCTTGAAAACGTAGGCACCGTCGAACACAGCCTTCATGAGTTCAGCGTAGTTGAACACGTTCTTGCTAACGCTTGCGTCAAAGAAGGAAGACTTGTTGAGCTTGGTCTTGTCGAACGTGCTCTTGGAAACTTCGCCCTTGTCGAAGATTACGCCGTTCAAGTCCTGGTTGTTGAACTTCATGTTCTTGACCTTGGACTGTGCGAACTTGGCCTTCTGGAGCTGTGTTCTAGAGAGGTCCACGTCGTTGAAGGTTGTCAAGGAAAGGTCTGCTTCCTGGAGGTTCACGTTGTTGAACGTTGCACCACCGAATTCAGCCTGGGAAAGACCGGCCTTGGCGAAGTTCACGTTGTTGAGCTTGACGCCCTTGAAGTTTGCAGCGATGAGGTTGCAAGCCGTGAAGTCCGTCTTTTCCATGGTGGTCTTGCGGAGGTCGGTGTTTGCCATCAAGGAACGTGAGAAGTTCGTGTTGGTGAGGTTTGCCTTGCTGAAGTCAGCACGGGTAAGGTCCACATCCATCACAGATGCCTGGGTGAGGTCTGCCTTGCTGAAGTCGCAATCGTCAGAGACCTTCATAGCGTCGAGACGAGCGTTCTTGAGGTTGGCCTTCGGGAATTTGCTATCAAGAAGCGTAGCACGGTAAAGGTTTGCACCTTCGAGGTTTGCGCTTTCGAACGATGTCGAACGGATGTCGGCACCGCTAATCGTTGCGCCCTTGAGGTTCGCCTTTTCGAAGTTCGCCTTGTTGATCACCGCATTGCGGAAGGATACTTCAGGAAGGTTTGCTTCTTCGAAGTTCGGAGATTCACCGTTGCAGCGCTGGAAGTCCGTAACGCCCTTAACAGCTCTTGCCTTCTGGAACTGGTAGTCGCTGATTTTCTTGTCACGGAAGGAGGTGTTCAGGTCTTTACCTCTGAAGTCCTGTGCAGACACGTTGAGCGCGAGAGCACTAAGGAGGCACAGACCAAATTTATAGACGTTCTTCATATTCATAATCAAGTTCCCTTTATGAAAAAGTAAATCAAATAACGGATAGCCCTAAAATAACTAAAAAAATTGCAAAACTATCAATGAAAAATAAAAAGTGACCAAATAAATACTAATTTTACGATGTAATGACACTTTTTCATTGATTTTACGATGTGATGACACGTTTCCGTTCGAATTTATACAATACGGTGATTTGCGGTGCTGGCCCAGCAGGCCTTATGGCTGCGTATCAGCTTGGAAAATTGACAGGCGGTGCCGGACGGATCCTTCTTCTGGATAAAAAGGAACCCTGGAAGGAACCGATTTTTTGTGCGGAGGCCGTATCGACGCATCGTTTGAATGAATTGTGGCCTATTGATGAATCCTGGGTGCGAGGTCGCATTTCAGGTATCTTCTTTACATCGCCGAAGGGCTACAAGGCTGAATTTTACAGCAAGGATTGCGGGCGGTTGTTGGACCGTTCGAAGTTCCACCATGCGCTTGCCGATGCCTGCGTTGATGCGGGTGTGGAATGCCATTTTGATGCGTTAGTGAAAGATATTTCGCATGATGAAAATGGCTGGCACTTGAATGTGCTTGTCGGTGACGAAATGGTTGCGATTTCTGCATCTGCGATTATTGATGCTACGGGTCCGGGGTGCCGCCTCACACGTGGAATTCCGTGTTTGGAAGGGATTGAATCGGGCGATGGTGACTTGGAACCGGGTATTTTTGCTGTTGCCGAGGGCATTGAACATCAACGTGACCATATTGATTTGTTCTACGGAAGTGAATTTCCGGGCGGTTACGGTTGGATTTTCCCGCGTGATGGCAAGGAAGTGAATATTGGTTTTGTGCTTGCAAAAGATGCAAAAACGGGAACCCCTATTCGCGAAAAACTCAAGCAGTTTATAGCGAACCATTACCCGAATGCAAGTATCAAGGCTATTTACGGTGGCATGATTGCCTGTGGGCAGTCCAACAAGCCGATGGCTAAATGTGGTTTGTTCAAGGCGGGCGATGCTGCGAGCTGCGTAAATCCGCTCAGTCGTTCGGGCATTGTAGAAGCGCTCCTTTGCGGAAAGCTTGTTGCGGAATCGGTTCATGAATGGCTAAATGCAAGCGATGAAACGTCCCGAGCCCGTATAGAAGCCTCTGTCCTAGATCGTTGGATGGCTGCTCTTGGAAAGTCTCATTTGCAAATAGCCAGAGCCAAGCCCGGCCTTGCGAAAATAAAGGATGAACAGTTTGACAAGGCGGCAAAGCGTTTGTCGAAGCTCCCTCGTGAAAAACAGACTCTGTTCAGAATTTTCTTTGCGGTGCTTTGGTCTTGCCCATCGGTAATTTGGAAAATGCGTTCGTTTTTGCATTGATTTTTATTTGCATAGAAATGATTATGTCTGAAAGTATTGTTGAACGTCAAGAAAAGATTAGAGAAAAGTTTGCCTCTTTTAGCGACCCGGATGACAAGTGGAAGTTCCTCTTGGATTTGGCTCGTGAGCACAAGGGCATGGATGCTTCCTTGAAAGCGGAAAAATTCATTATCCAGGGATGTGCTTCGACGATGTATCTTGTGCCGAAGTATGAGAACGGAAAGATTCATTTTGAGATGGATGTGGAAGGCGGTACGACGAACCCGCTGATTAGCCGTGGCTTGGGTGCACTTGCCTTGCAGATTTTTAATGACATGACTCCTGCGGATATCCTTTCGGTAGATCCAACGTTTTTCCAGAAAATTGGATTGAATGTCGGGCTTTCGCCGACGCGCTCGAACGGATTTGCAAGTCTTTTAAAACAGATTTATTTATACGCACGCGTCTTTGACGCAATTTCAAAAAAATAGGATTAAACTATGTTTAGTTTTTTGAATGGAAAGAGCCCGTTTGACGAGGCTGAAGAAAAATTGGAAGCCGGTGAAACCATTAATGGTCGCCCGAAACTTCCGCAAGCACCGATTATGGGTTGGCAAGACGGTGTGTTCTTGCTTGTGCTTGTGGGGCTAATTGTGGGTGGTTATTATTACTACCAGTATGCCAAGCAGAAAAGCGCCGATTCGTTTGCCAAGTGCGATGCGTTGTATGTCGCTGCTGAAACGGATGCTACAAAGTACGTGGACGCTGAAGCTTGCTACAATGAAACTTGGGATCTTGGCTTTGTGAGCGATTCCATGGAAATCCTTCGCCAGAACCGCTTGGGTGCGATTGAAGATTTGCGCAACCAGCAGAAGGATTTGTACGCCGAAGCGATGGGCGCCATGGCTGCACGCGATTCCGTTGCCGCTTACAACATTGTAAATGATTACAAGGGTCCGATGCTTTTGAATCAAGGTGACCGCAAGGATTGGAATAACATTGCCAATAGCGAAGCGGTGAAGGCTTGTGTTGCTGCCGCTGCGGCTCGTGCGGATTCTATTGCGAAGGCTAAGGCTGTTGCGGATTCTTTGGCTCAGGTTGCTGCTGAACTCCGTGCTAAGGCCGTTGCCGATTCCATCGAAAAGGCGAACAAGAAGCTTGCTCGCAAGGGTAAACGCAAAAGGGCTCAATAGGTAATAGGTTGTAGGTTATAGGGGTTAGGGAAATTAGGTATTAAATTTGGCGGCGAAGCCGCGATTATAAATCCTAAGACCTAAAGCCTAATCCCTAGAAACCTTTTCAACTGTAATTTCTCGTTCAGTTTCAGAAAGAATTTGGATTTTAACGACGTGGGTGATGCCTGCGTCGTTTTCTTCTAGGCGTTCGGGCCATTCGATAAGGCTGATGCCGCTTTCGAGATAATCCGGATCCATACCGACTTCATAAAGGTCGGCGCCGCCTTCGAGACGGTAAAGGTCGAAGTGGAAAATGGGCGGGTTGTTCGGGTATTCGTGGAGGATGGTGTAGGTCGGGGAGCAAACGGTGCCGTCGAAACCGAGCCCCTTGCAGATGCCGCGGCTGATGACGGTCTTGCCTGCGCCGAGATTCCCGTACAAGGCGACCTTATCGCCAACCTTCAGCGACTTTGCGAATTCTAACGCCCAGTTGTAAGTTTCTTCTTCGCTTGTGAATTTCATTGTATGCTTACGATGTCTTTTTTGTCATGCCCGTCTCCGAGCGGGCATCGCCTTTGTTTTTGGAGATTCCCGATCAAGTCGGGAATGACAATTCTTACGTCCTACGGTCTACAACTTCTCTTTAAACTGTTCGTACGTGAATTTGTGCAACAGGTGGAACTTGCCGTTTTCGTCAAATTTGCCGATGCTAGGGTGACGCACTCCATTGAAGAACGTGGTCTTGACCATCGTGTAGTGGATCATGTCTTCGAAGATGATGCGGTCGCCGATTTGGAGCGGTTTGTCGAAAGAGTAGTCACCGAGCTGGTCTCCGGCGAGGCAAGAGTTGCCAGCAAGTTTGTAAGTGTGTGCCTTTTCGCGCGGAAGGGCTGCACCGATGATGTTCGGGCGGTACGGCATTTCGAGGCAGTCCGGCATGTGTGCACTGACGGAAACGTTCAAGATGGCGATGTCCATTTCGTTGTGGACGATATCGCCAACACTGGCGACGAGTTCGCCTGTTTGCCAACCGATGGCTTCGCCCGGTTCCATGATGATTTGCAAGTGCGGGTAGCGTTTGGAGAAGTCGTTGAGAATGTGAACGAGCTGGTCTCTGTGGTAATCCTTGCGAGTGATGTGGTGACCACCGCCAAAGTTTACCCACTTCATTTGCGGGAGATATTTGCCAAAGTGCTGTTCGAATGCAGCGAGAACAATTTCGAGGGCGTCGGTATCCTGTTCGCAGAGTGCATGGAAATGCAATCCTTCGATGCCGTCGAGAAGTTCTGGTTTGAATTCGATTTCAGTGACGCCGAGGCGGGAGTACTTGCCGCAGGGATTGTAGAGGTCGGTTTCGATGGTCGAGTATTCCGGGTTGACGCGGATGCCTGCGCTCACGCCGTGGGCGAGTGTCTTGTCTTTAAAACGCTGCCATTGCGAAAAACTGTTGAACGTGATGTGGTCGGCTGCATCAAGAATCTCGTCGATTTCGTCTTCTTCGTAGACGGGCGCAAAGACGTGGACTTCCTTGTTCATCTCTTCGCGTGCGAGACGTGTTTCGTTTAAGCTGGAAGCGGTTGCTCCGGCGAGGTATTCTCCGATGAGCGGGAACGAACGCCAAAAGCTGTAGCCTTTGAGCGCACAGATGATTTTGACGCCGGTCTTTTTCTGGATATCGTCGAGGATTTCCATGTTGCGGCGGAGACGCGTTTCGTCAAGTACGAAACAAGGACTTGGAACTTGAGAATAGTCGAGCATGGCTAGAAAGATAGAAATCTTATTTTCGCTTGACTTTTTCAAAGTGATATTTCCGTTTGATGTTTAATCCGATGGTAAAAGTAAAAAAAATGAAAAGTGCTGAAATGAGGTGATTTTGTGGTGATTTCAGCAAGTTTCGTTATGAAAGTTGCTGAAATTATGTATCTTAATAGTTATTTCAGCAACTTTCGCTGTGAAAATTGCTGAAATGGAATTTTTTTATTATATATTTAGCATAGGGAGGTTCCTATGCAGCCTGTTTTGGTAGGTCGTGAAAAAGAAACTCAATTGCTTCAAAAATACCTTGAATCCGATAAGTCGGAGTTTATTGCTGTCTATGGTCGGCGGCGCGTAGGCAAAACTTTTTTTATTCGCCAGGTTATTGGGAAAAATGCTGCTTTTTCTTTTTCAGGAATGGAAAATGCCTCTTTGGCTACACAACTAGAAAATTTTCAGCTAGCTTTGCAAAAAAAAATTGGAGAGTGTTCCAAATCGGCGACTTGGCTTTCTGCTTTTGATCAGTTGGAACGGTATTTGGACAGTCTTGGCTTGGGAACAAAAATAGTCTTTATTGATGAGCTTCCTTGGCTTGATACTGCAAGATCTTTGTTTGTCGGTGCTTTGGAACATTTTTGGAATAGCTATGCCTCTGCACGAAATGATATCAAATTGATTGTTTGTGGTTCTGCAACTTCGTGGATGATTGACAAACTAATTTGCAATCGAGGCGGTCTCCATAATCGTGTGACTCATCAAATAGAAATAGCTCCATTTACACTAAACGAAGCTGAACAGTATTTCAAGACTTATGGCTTTGGCTATCGTCGAAAAGAAATTGCAGAATGTTATATGGCATTTGGAGGAATTCCTTATTATTATTCCTTGATGAATGCTGATGAAAGTGTGGCTCAAAATATCGACAGATTGGTGTTTTCAAGAATTGGTGAGTTAAGGCTTGAATTTCAGAATTTGTATCGTTCTTTGTTCAAGCAAAGTACAGGTCATGAAGCCGTTATAGAGACTCTTGCGACCAAGAAAATGGGAATGACAAGAAAGGAAATCTTGGATACGACTGGACTTAATAACAATAAGGCGTTTTCGACTGTCTTGACGGAATTGGAACAGTGTGGCTTTACGCGAGAATACACTCCTATTGGAGATACCAAAAGAGATGTGCTTATTCAACTTATTGATCCTTTTACATTATTCCATTTTTACTTTGAATCAGAAAATAAAAATCAAGATGACCATTTTTGGACAAATTCGCTTCGGTCTCCATTGTTTAAAACGTGGAGTGGGCTTGCGTTTGAAATGCTTTGCTTAAACCATGTGGAACAAATGAAAATCGCTCTAGGAATATCCGGCGTACAATGCCGCGTTTGCAGTTGGCGTACTCATAAAAATAAAGTTAAAGGGGCTCAAATTGATTTGCTTATTGATAGGGCTGATCAAACTATAAATCTTTGTGAAATGAAATTTTCTAAGACGGAATACGAAATTACAAAGAACGATTCTGAAAATTTTGAAAAAAAGATAGAGGCTTTTATATCAGAGACGAATACGAAAAAATCCGTTATGTTCACGATGGTGACTTCGTTTGGAATAAAGCGTAATAAATACAGCGGTTTTGTTCAGAAAGAATTGACATTGGATAATTTATTTTAAATTGTATTATCGGAGGTTTATTTTGTTGCGGTTATTTTTCTTGATTCTTTTGGTTGCTGGTTTGTCGTTTGCTTTTGCCAATGAACAGCCTGATTTGCACGGAATGCCCGAAACTAATGTCCCATCGAAAGGTAAATATGTTTATCTAGTTGAGCTGGATAGTGTCGATATTTATAAAGAGTTGATTGAACGAGAGAATAAAGATGCTTCGTATGGAGCTAATATTGAGGGTATTGTATTTGGCGGTGGACTTGTTGGTGTGGGTACATTTTTTCTTGTTACTGCAATTTATGCGGTGAATAAATCAAGTAATGATGGGTGGGATGAGGCTGGCAATAGGCTTGCTGGTGGAGTGTCGATAGGTATCTCTATTCCGTTTTACCTTTTGGGGATTCCTGTTCTTATTTATAACATTCATAAATACAATGTGCACAAAAAACATGCGCTTAAACGAGATGAATACAAAGAGGCTTTGGATCGTTATAAAGTAAGGATGCAGGAAGAAGGATGGAAGTCTGTTCAGTTAATGGTTGTACCTACGCTGAATTTGGCGAAAGCCAGCTTTGGTGCGAATGCGGTATTGCAATTTTAATTTTTCTTTTTTTCGAGGCGTATAAAATGAAAAATAAATTGTTTTTCTTGATTCTTTTTGTTGCAGGTTTGTCGTTTGCTTTTGCCAATGAACAGCCTAATTTGCACGGAATGCCCGAAACTAATGTCCCATCGAAAGGTGAATATGTTTATCTAGTTGAGCTGGATAGTATCGATATTTATAAAGAGTTGATTGAGTTGGAAGATAAAGAATCTTCATGTGCCATGGATATTGTTGGAATTGTTGTGGGTGGTAGTATTACTGGTTTTGGTGCGTTTTTGGTTGGATCGGGCTTGTATGCAATGCAGTCTCCTGATGATCGAATTGAAGGGAAACTTTTAATATTGACTTCTATTCCTGTGCTTTTGATTGGTATACCTGTGATGGTTGTCAATATCGGTGATTACAAAGTTCATAAAAAACATGCTATGAAACGCGATAAATATCAAGAGGCTTTGGATCGTTATAAAGTAAGGATGCAGGAAGAAGGATGGAAGTCTGTTCAGTTAATGGTTGTACCTACGCTGAATTTGGCGAAAGCCAGCTTTGGTGCGACTGCGGTATTGCAATTTTAGCTTTTATAGAAAATACAATAGGATTTTGTTAAAATGTACAAAAGGCTAGACAGTTTTCTGTTTAGCTTTTTTTAAATTGAAAATGTCTGATTGGAGGTGCTTTTTGCGGCGATTGTTGATTGGGTTTGTTGCCCTGATTGTTTTGATTTTCTTGTTGTGCGTCGCCACACTTTGCTTTGGGGCGGTGAATATCCCGTTTGCAGATGTGGTGCAGGCGTTGTTTAGCCCGGGTGCGGATGTTTCTTCGAATATCTTGTGGAACTTGAGAATCCCGCGAATGATTGCTGCAATTTTGGCGGGGGCATCGCTTGCGGTGTCGGGCTTGTCGCTACAGACGGTGTTTCGGAATCCGCTGGCGGGACCGTTTGTGCTTGGCATTAGCAGTGGTGCAAGTCTTGGTGTGGCGCTTGCGCTTTTGGCGGGAATTGGCTTTGGAAGCGTTGGCGTGCTTGGCTCGGCGGCGCTTGGGGCTTTGCTTGTGACGCTTGTGGTGATGTTTGCGGCGACGCGTTTTGCGCAGACGGGTGTGCTTTTGATTGTCGGACTTTTGACGGGCTACTTTATCGATTCAATTGTCAGCGTTTTGATTGCCGGGAATTCTTCGGAATCGCTGCGTGTTTATGTGGCGTGGGGCATGGGAAGCTTTGGGCGCGTGACGCTTGGTGATGTCTGGATTTTTGTAGTGGCTGTGCTTGTGGGATTGGTGATGATAGGCGTTTCGTTGCGGTATTTGAATGCGGCACTTTTGGGCGATGATTTTGCACATGGGCTTGGGTTGAATGTGAAGCGTTCCAAGATTTGTGTGTTGCTCGGGGCGAGCCTTTTGGCGGGCGCGACGACTGCGTTTTGCGGGCCGGTGGCGTTCATCGGAATTGCGGTTCCGCATTTGGCGTATTTGCTTTTCAAGACGACGAATCATCGCGTGTTGTTGCCGGGTGCGGCGTTGTGCGGGATTGCACTTGCACTATTGGGCGGACTTTTCCCGGCTTCGGTGCCGCTGAATGCTGTGCTTTCGCTGGTGGGCGTTCCTGTGATTATGTGGGTGCTTGTGCGCGGTTCCGGTGCGCGAATGTAGGGGAGGAGTAAAATGAGTGATTTGAAAAATTCTCCCGCTTTGTTGGAATGTAAGAATTTGCTCGTGGGCTACGGCTCTGCGCTTTCGACAATGAATGTGCCGTTTGATTTTGCTCTCACACCAGGAACTGTTGTTGCGCTGATGGGCGAGAACGGATGCGGTAAAAGTTCGCTTTTGAAAACTTTTGCGGGTTTACTTTCGCCGGTGGCGGGGAAGGTTTCGATTGGAGGCAAGGCTCTTTCGGAATGGGGCCCGCGTGAACGTGCGCAGGCTATTTCGCTAGTGCGGATGTCGAGTGCGGTTCCGCCTCGCATGAGCGTGAGTGAATTCGTCCGGTTAGGGCGATCCCCGTATTCTGGAATTTTTGACAGTCGCACTGCTGAAGATAATCGTATTGTCGAGGAATCGATGGCGCTTTTGGATGTTGCGAGTTTTGCGAATCGCCCGATTGCAGAACTGAGCGATGGCGAACGCAGCCGCGTGTTTTTAGCGGAGGCCGTGGCGCAACAGGTGAAGGTCTTGTTGCTCGATGAACCGAATGCGTTCTTGGACATTCCGCGTAGCCATGCGCTCTTTAGATTGCTCAAGAAAATTGCAACGGAACGGCATATGGGCATTATCGTTTCGACGCATTCCGTGGAATATGCGGAACGCTATTGCGATAGAATTATGGTGGTGAATGGAGGTGCTATGCGTGTGGCGCCTGCGGATGAAGCTCGTAAAAATGGATTGCTTGATTGGACTGAGGCTTTTGATGCTATATAAAACAAATAATAAATTACGGTTCCTTGGCGCATTGCTTGGCGCTTGCCTAATGGCGTGCTTGGTTTCGTGTTCGGGGACAAAGAAAAATGTAGACCCGGTTCCAGAGACAAAGCATTTTTTGTGGAAAGTTTCGGATGAAAATTCTTCGGTGTGGTTGCTGGGGAGTATTCATCTTGCGGATTCAACGCTTTATCCGCTTGCACCTGTGATTGATTCTGCGTTTGCACAAGCCGAAGAACTTGCTGTTGAAATTAACTTGAATGATGATGAAGTTGTGAAAGAGCTGGGCGAACAGTCTGCGTCGCAGGGAATGCTTGCTGAGGGAACGCTTCGTGATTTATTGCCAGAGGACATGTGGAATACTGTAGATAGCCTTTGTGCGGCGTGGAATGTTCCTATGGAAATGATTGAAAAAGCGCGTCCATGGTTAGCGGCGACAACGTTGAGCTCGTATGCGTTTATGCAGGCGGGGTTGAATCCGGAATATGGAATTGACTATGTTTTTTTGGATCGCGCGGCGATGGATGGCAAAGCGATTGTCGGTTTGGAAACGGCGGAAGAACAGATTGGTGCATTGGCGGATACAACGGAATCTGATTCGGCTGGCGTTTACTATTTAAGAACAACGTTGCGCGAAATTTCTGGGTTTCATGATTTGATTACAAATATAATGCGGGCTTGGAAAACGGGCGATGATGACTTGTTGCATAGTTTGCTAGATGATGTTGATGATGAGGATTCTCTTTCGCAGGATAGTAAATACAAAGAAGAGTATGAACAGCGTATTTATGTAAATCGCAATGCGAAAATGGCCGATTCAATTGCAACTTTTTTGCGTGAAAATCGGAATGTTTTTGTCGTTGTTGGAGTTGCGCATTTGGCGCTTGAAAAGGATAATGTTATCGAGGCGCTGAAACGTCGCGGATTTAAGATTGAACGTTTTTAACGCTTAAACCAAGTCGGTTGAGTCGGTTGTAAAGTGCGGTGCGGTTCATGCGGAGCCGCTCGGCAGCAAGGCTTACAGAACCATTGCAATTGCGGATGACCGATTTTAAAAATTCACGTTCTTCATCGAGCTGCTGGTCGCGGAAGTCATCGTAGCTATCGGCATTATATGCTTTTATTGCGGCTCGGTCTGCACTTGTGAATGGTGTTTTTTTGTGCGAATCATCATCGATTTGCAAATCTTCGGGGCTTAAAATTCCGGGGTCTGTAAAGCAGAGGGCGCGCTGGATGACGTTTTCGAGTTCGCGGATGTTGCCTGGCCAATTGTGATTTTGGAGCTTGTTCAAGGCTTCTGGCGAAAGAGTATATGGTTCGCCCGCGGGTGCATATTGGCGGATAAAGTAATTCGCTAAATCCTCGATGTCTTCTTTGCGGTCGCGGAGCGGTGAAAGTTGCATCGGGATAACGTTCAGACGGTAGTATAAATCTTCACGAAAACGCTTTTCGAAAATTTCTTCTTTAAGATCGCGGTTTGTGGCGGCAATGATGCGTACGTTGATGTGGCGAGTCTTGTTGGCTCCGATGGGGCGGATTTCGTGATTCTGGATGACTCGCAAAAGTTTGACTTGTGCGTGCAACGGCATGTCGCCGATTTCGTCTAGGAATATGGCACCACCGTTTGCATCTTCGAAAAGCCCAATGCGTTCGTTTTGCGCTCCAGTGAAGGCTCCGCGTGTGTGGCCGAAAAGTTCACTTTCGAAAAGCGCTTCGGGGATGGCACTGCAGTTGACTGTGACGAATTTGTCGTAAACGCAGGCGATGGCGCGTGCAATCAAGTCTTTACCGACTCCTGATTCTCCTTGAATAAGCACTGGCCCAGTGTGCAATATGGCGCGTTCCACGTTCTTGCGTAATCGCTTCATTGCATCACTTTTGCCCACGAGATGTGACATCCTTTCGCGGAAAATACGCTTGGCATTGTAGATTTCCTTGAGACGCGAAATCTTGCTCATCAAGTGAAGGCGCAGCGCTTCGGTCGAAAGAATGGCGTCGTAGAGTTTGCTTGAAACAGTGGCGTGGTGCTCGGGGGCCTCGGCGTAAGCGAGAATCATGGAGTCTGGATTGAACTCGCGGAGGCTTGAAAGTAGTTCTACGTTTTTTGTGGCGAAGGAATCTAAATCCCAAATGACGATGGCTGCGAGTGGGGCGCGAAGCGCTTCTGCGATTTCGGGCGTATCGTTATTTGTGGGTGAGTGCAAATCGACTTTGTTGTTCACAGAAGAAAGAACGTCCATGATGAACGAGGACGTTGCAGTGTCTTTTGTGAAAAAATCGATGGATGGCATGATTAGAACTTAGAACTTAGATCGCTTCGCTGTAGAACTTAGAACATTCCCTATAGCCTTTAAGAATATCTAAGTTCTACTAACTAAGTTCTACCAACTATTTTCCCAGTTCCTTGCTGCGGTTCGTGCCGGCGACAACAGCCTTGATGAGCGTGCTGCGGAATGCACCTTCTTCGAGGGTGTCGATGCCTGCGATTGTTGTGCCTGCTGGAGAGCAAACCATAGCGCAGAGGTCGCTCGGGCTCTTGCCGGACTGCTTTACGAGTTCGACGCTACCTTCGATGGTGCCGAGAGCGAGCTTCAAGGCGACATCGCGGGTGAGGCCTGCCTTCACGCCACCGCGGGTAAGGCCTTCGATGAATTCAAAGACGTATGCCGGAGCGCTGCCGGAAAGTCCGGTAACGGCATCCATGAGGGATTCTGCAACGCGGCAAGTCACGCCGATGTTACCGAAGATTTCTTCGGCAATCTTGAGCGTTGCTTCGGAAACGCCGTCAGTGGCAAGACCGACAGAGCCCTTGCCGACAGTGAGCGGCAAGTTCGGCATCACGCGGAGCACCTGGTTCTTTTCGCCAAGCACTTCGAGGAGGCTCTTGCGGACAACGCCAGCCATGATGCTGATGAATGTCTTTTCGCTCTTGAGCGTTGCTGCGGCTGCCTTCCATTCGGCGGCGACGAGCTTGAAAATCTGCGGCTTCACGCAAAGGAATGTGACGTTTGCCTTTTCGATACCTTCGGCAAAGCTCTTGACGCGAACGCAACCGAGGGCGCTTACAGCTTCGGCAGCCTTGTCGCTCGGGTCAAAGAAGAAAATGTTCTTGGCGTCGGTGCCTGCGTTCAAAAGACCGCGGAGAATGGCTCCGCCCATGTTGCCAGTTCCGGCAAAGAAAATCGTAGTGTTCATTGTTTTTCCTTTTTAATTCTTTTGCTTTCAATTTAGCAAAATAGATATGTTCAATAAAAGGAGATGCCCGCTCGGAGGCGGGCATGACAAATGCGTTTTAAAAAAAGCGGAGCGCTTTTGTGAGCGTTCCGCTAAGTTCTTTGTTAAACCTTCTTAAACCTTCGGTTTCGAGAGCACGGCGAGGAGTTCTGCGTTCGTCTTGAGTTTACTCATGAGCTTGAGCAGGTTCTCCATAATGCCCGTTTCCGTTTCGTTCTGACTGCCTCTGCGGAAGTTCCAGGCGGCATTCTGTTCAAGGAGCGTAAGCAAACGTTCTTCCTTGCGGGTGCCGGACTTGAACACGTCAATGGCGGGCCAGATGCGCTTTTCAGCGATGCGGCGGTCGAGTACGAGTTCCATGTTACCGGTTCCCTTGAATTCTTCGAAGATCACTTCGTCCATGCGGCTGCCGGTTTCAATCAAGGCTGTGCCGATGATTGTAAGCGAACCGTTCTTCTGGATTTCTTCGCTGATGGAACCGTCTTCGTTCTTGACAGTGCGAATCTTGTCCTGAATCTTACGGGCCGCACCGAAGAACTTCTTGGGGAACTGCATGGCGTTCGCGTCCACACCGCCGGAGAGAATCTTGCCGGAGTGCGGAATCACAACGTTGTTTGCACGAGCGAAACGCGTGATGGAGTCAAGTAAAATCACGACGTCCTTCTGGCTTTCGACAAGGCGCTTCGCCTTTTCGAGAACCATGTTGGCAACGCGGGTGTGGTGCTCTGGCGGTTCATCGAATGTAGAGGCGACGACTTCGGCCTTAATTTCAATTCCCTTGTCGGCTGCCTTTTCCTTGATGTCCGTGATGATGTCACGCATTTCGGTGACTTCTTCCGGACGTTCGTCAATCAGGAGCGTGATGAGAATGATTTCAGGATGGTTCTTTGCAATGGCGCGAGTGACGTTCTGCAAGAGAACTGTCTTACCGGTACGCGGAGGGGCAAGGATGATACTGCGCTGGCCCTTACCGATCGGAGAGAACAAGTCCATGATACGCGTGCTGTATTCCGTTTCGTTCCATTCGAGGTGGATCTTTTCTTCCGGGTGAATCGGGGTCAAGTATTCGAATGCCACGCGGCGGCGCATCTTGTCCGGTTCTTCAAAATTTACGCGGTCAATGCGTCGCATGGAGAAGTACTTATCTTGTTCGCGAGGCGTGCGCACGAGACCTTCAATCGTATCGCCAATCTTGAGGTTGAACTTACGGATAAGATTTTGGCTCACGTAAACATCGTCCGTGCTGGTCTGGTAGTTCTGATCCGGCATGCGGAGGAATCCATGGCCTTGCGGCGTGACTTCGAGAACGCCTTCCGTATAAATGATATTGCCTTCGTTTTCGAGGCTCTGCAAAATGTAGTTGAGGGACTGCTTGCGCATTCTGCGGAAGTCCACTTCCTTTTGCACGGCGAGTTCCTGGAGTTCGCTCATGGAGAGCTTGCGGAACTTGAGCCAGTTTTCCTTAGCCTTTAGAATAGCTTCGGAGCCTGGAGCCGGGAGCGTTGCAGAATCATCGACGAATTCTTCTTGCTGTTGGAAATTGCGGTTGCGGTTGTTCTTATTGAACTTGTTGTTCTTGTTGAACTTGTTGAATTTCCCGTTCTGGTTGTTGAAGCGGCGGTCGTCTTGACCTTCGCCGTTTTGCACTTGGGCATTTTCGCCTTGCTGTTGTGCGTTCGGGTCTGCGTTTTGTTCAATTTGAACTTCGCCTTGAACTGGTGCGGCTTCTACGACTTCGCCAAGGGCTTCGCCTGCATTTTCGCTTGCAAAAGAGATTTCTTCAGAAGATTCTGCGGGCTTGTAAGACTGTTCGCCGGTATAAATTGTTTCGGAAATTGCGTCTATATTTGCAACGCCATACTGCTCGGCAAGGCGCTTTTCTGCCGCGGCGATTCCATCGACGGGTTCTTTCTTTTCTTGAAAATCTTGTTCGAAATTTGCTTGAGTGTTTGTCTCGAATTCAGGATTCTTGTGCGGTTTGGACTTGGAACCCGGCTTTCTACCACGACGTTTGGGTTGTGGTGCTTCGTTTGTATTTTCAGGAAGCTTGTCGGGAGTTCCCAAGTATTCAGGAACCGGAATGCCTGTGCTTTCGGGATAAACGAGGTCAGTCAAAGACTGTGCTTGTTCATTATTTTCGGAATATTGATTTTTAGGTGTTCTGGGCACGATTGCGTCCTATAATTAAAATATTTCAAAAAATGAAATATACGATATAGTTGAAAGGATAATAAGGGTTTACGGCCCCGTAAATTTTATGGATGATTATTATTGTGCTCCGAAATAGCGGAACGGGTTAAAAGATACATAATAATTTGTGAAATGTCATAAAAAAATTTTTTTTTGTAAAAAAATATGAGTTCCGAGTTCTCGTTACTAGAAAATTTCGTTTCTTGAATTACTCATAACTACTAACTATTAACTAGTAACTAGAAATTGTCTATATTTGGGGCGTGGATTCCTTAAATAGAGTATATATTGCACTCGGAAGTAATCTTCCGGACCGCTCGGCTCACTTGAAAGCCGGGAGGGACATGCTTCGTCGCGTGAGCGCGGGAGGCTGGGTGGAAAGCCCGATTTATGAGACTCCGCCCGTTGGACCGGCTGGTCAGGGACCTTATTTCAATCAGGTCGTGAGCTTCTGGTACGATGGTGATCCGACAAAGCTTTTGTATTACTTGAAGGGCTCCGAGCTTATTCTTGGGCGTAAGGACCGTGGACATTGGAATTCTAGAGAAGTAGACCTGGATTTGCTTTTCTTTGGCCGCGAAATTTGTTCTGGTCGCCCGACAATCCCTCATCCACAGGTTTATAACCGCCAGTTTGTGCTGGTGCCTTTAAACGATATTGCTCCAGACTGGGTGGATCCCAAGACGAATAAGGTGGTGAAGGATTTGCTTTTAGAGTTGCTTCAACGAGAGGAAAAAATCCCGTTTCGCGTCATAAAAGGGGAGGAACCCTGATATGCTTCATGATAAGAACATTCATTTTATGGCCATTGAAGGTGTGATTGGCGTTGGAAAAACATCTCTTGCCAAAGCCATTTGTGACCGCTGGAACGCAATGTTCATCGAAGAAAATTTTGCAGAGAACCCGTTCCTCCCGAAGTTCTATGAGAACCGCGCGGCGTATGCTTTCCAGACGCAGTTGTTTTTTTTGCTCGACCGTTTTAAGCAACTGCAAAATTCCGCATTGCAGAGCGATTTGTTCCATGACTTGCTGGTGAGTGATTACACGTTCGACAAGGACCGTATTTTTGCTTCGCAGAACCTCACCGAAAACGAACTTACAATGTACGATCAGGTCTCGAATGCATTGAACCACGATATCCGCAAACCGGATTACGTTGTTTATTTGCAGGCTAGTGTCTCGACGCTTTTGAAACGCATCAGAGGCCGTGGCCGCGCCATGGAAAAGACAATTGATGGCAACTACCTGAGCGATTTGCAGGACCGTTATGACCACCATTTTTGGCATTACACTGACGCTCCTGTGCTGATTATTAATACAGATAATATCGATTTTGTCCATAACGAAAGCCATTTGCAAATGGTATTGAACGCGATTGCGTCCTGCCCAAGTCAAACGACTTACTTTGTTCCAGAAGGTAACTAATCATGCAGATAATTAAGTCTATCGATTCCCTACGTCAAACGCTTGCTCCTCTTGCGAAAGAAGGGAAAAGAATCGGTCTCGTTCCAACGATGGGTGCACTCCATGAAGGTCATGGCGCTCTTATCAAGGCTTCCGTGAGCGAGTGCGATGTGACGGTTGTAAGTGTGTTTTTGAACCCTATCCAGTTTGGTAAGAACGAGGATTTGGACAAGTATCCAAAGCGCTTGGAAGCAGATGCCAAGCTTGCCGAATCGATTGGTGCGGACTTCGTATTTGCTCCGTCTGTTCAGGAAATGTACCCCGATGGTGACCCGATGACGCTTGTTCGCGATGAACAGCTCGAAGGCATGTATTGCGGTGCTTATCGCCCAGGACATTTCCGTGGAGTGTTGACGGTTGTCTCCAAGTTGTTCCTCATTTCTGGCGCAAATGACGCTTATTTTGGTGAAAAGGATTACCAGCAGGTGTTCTTGATCGAAAAGATGGTGAAGGACTTGAACTTCAACATCAAAATTCACCGCGTGAAGATTGTCCGTGAAGAAAGTGGCCTTGCCCGCTCTAGCCGCAATGAATACTTAACGGATGAAGAACGCGCTCAGGCACTCGGCATTTACAGTGGATTGAAGGCGGCTAAGGCTGCTTATGAAGCGGGCGAACGCAGCGTTTCGAAGATTCGCGATATCGTCGTGAAGTCGATTGTGGCTGCTCGTGGCGTTGTGCAGTACGTTGAAGTCGCAAGTCAGAAGACCTTGCAGAAGTGCAATGGTGCTTTGGGTGAAGAAAAGGCCGTGATTCTTGCTGCTGCATTCTTCGGCAAGACACGCTTGATTGATAATATGGAGTTGAACTAGAGCTTAGACAACTGCGTAAGGCGAGTGAAGCAGGATTGCTTGAAAGCCTATTTCCGAGCCTAGCAGTTGAGATTAGAGCGAAGCGATAATCTCACTTAGAACAATACATCCTCTCTAAGTTCTAAAAGCGAAGCGGTCTAAGATCTACCAACTAAGATCTACCAACTACTTCTCTGTAGCGGTAAAGATTCCATCCCATTTTTCGCCTGCGTGAGCGGGCGGATTTTGTTTATAGGCGATGCAACGATTGATGTAGACTAAGCTTGGGCATGTTTTACTGCCTGGGTCGCGTTCCGGTAAGTGCGGCTCAAATTGCAGACATTGCGTAAAGAGCTCGATGGCGGTATCCCATTCCATGGCGAGGTAGGCGGTGCGAGCTTTTTCCCAAATGGAACAAAGATTTTTGAGTTTGTTTGCGTTTTTGTCACTAGCGTAAGCCAATAGTTCAAATGTTTCGACCGGTTCATCTTTACCGACAACGCGAATGATGTCGAGCGAACGGTAAATATATTGATCGACTTCGTTTTGCTTTTCGATTTGATCTATAGTGTTTTTGCTGACGTGAATGTATGCACCGTATTGTTTAGCCACACTTTCTAGACGGGAGGCCAGGTTCACTTCGTCTCCCATCATAGTATAGTTCATTTGTACGGAAGAACCCATGTTTCCCGTAACGACATCGCCTGTGTTGATTCCGATTCTCATGTGCATCTCATGTACGATTTTAGGCCATTTATTGCCTTCGCTGAGCCATTTTTTTCGTAATCTTAAAAGCTCGATTTGCATGTCGAGAGCCGTATTGCAAGCGTGCTGGGCGTGGTCAGAGAGGTATTGTGATTCGAAGAATGCGATAATGGCATCGCCTTCGTATTTGTCAAGTGTTCCTTCGTTCTTGCTCAAAAGAATGTCGGTCATTGCGGCCAGATATTCATTCAGCAGTTCAACGAGCTTGCTTGCGCTTCCGATTTTTTCAGAGAATGTCGAGAAACCTTGAATGTCTGTAAAGTAGGCTGTGACGATGGATTCTTTACCGCCCAATTCCGGATATTTTCCGCTCTGAATCATTTCATCGATACGCTTAGGGGACATGAATCGCTTGAATGTATTTGTCACAAATTGTTTTTCTTCTTCAATCTTTTGCTTTTCTTCAAGAATCCTCATTTTTTCGATGAATTCAAAGAATGCTTGAATGACTATCGCAAGCGTGTTCGGTATGGCTATGGCGAGAATTTGCTTGAAAACTCCGATATAAATGTTGTGTTTAAAGTAAATGTAAGCAACAAGCGTGTAGAGAACGGCTAACACTATCGTGATGAATAACGACAGAAAACTTCTGGTGTAAAGACCGATGAGAGTGCAAATTAAAGCCAATAAAATGACTATGTATCGTTGGTAATCTTCGTTCAAGACCGTTAGATAATCATCTTCGAGAATGTTCTTGATAATGCTTGCGTGAGTGAGAACTCCGGGGACGTTTTCTTCGTGCGGGCCGTTTACAATATCGAAAAGAGCGGAAACGGATGAACCGAGAATGATTGTTTTTCCTGCGTATTGGTCGAGATTTGTCGTGTCCCTGAAAATATCATAATATGAAACATGTTTGAATGTTCTGGTTTCAGGCGAAACACGGTTGAAACGCCCTTTGTACTTGATGAGGAATTCTCCGTGATTGCCGATGGGAATCCGCTTGTATGGACCAAAGCGTAATTCTTCACTGGGCTTGAGTCCGTTGATTTGCGCATCGCTTGTTTTTGCAATGTCCTGCAAAATACTGTTTGTGAAAAAACCAATGGAAGCAGACCACTCGTCTTTTGCCTTGTTGTAGCTGATATCCATTTGGCGGGATAAATGCATGTGTTCGCCGATTTTGATTTTATGATAGCTCGGCTCGTAAAAATGAATAGTCTTGATGACGCTTGGCGTAATGTTGATTTCGTTTTCTTCTTCATCAGTGATGACGTAAACGCCTTCATCGTCCTCGCTTTTGACCATCTTGTATCCGCGACCTAAATTGAGGGAATTGCTTTCGTTAAACTTATCGAAAATGCTGTCGGGAAGTTTACGCAAAATTCTTGAAAGGGTGTCGTTTAGATGCTGGTCGTCACCGACGAAAATATCAAAAACAATATGTCCATCGCTGTTCCGCTTGGCGGTGATTTTAGAAGATGTTTCGACTAAACTTGCTTTTTGTACTCCGCTTTTTTTGATTTCTTTCATCTTGTCGCGGAGGCCTAAGAACATGGGGTATGTAAAGTTTGGATATGTAGTCTTGTATTCTCCTGCGGAGTCACGGTAAATGCCGAACGGCTTTCCTATATCGATGTATTGCCCAATTTTGATTTTTACGTCTTTCGGGTCTTTATGGAATAAGTGCAATATGGTCATCAACGAGAGTGTGGAATAAATTCGCTGAGGAGCAAGCTTGTTGTCCTTGACGTACGGGAATTTGTACAACATGCGGATGCGGCGGATAATGCCATCGTTGTCTGGGTAAGCGTTTACGGCGCCCAGCTGTGCTCCTGCATTTGCAAGTTCTGGAAAAACGTTATCGAGTAATTGTCGTGATTCAATGTTTTGCGGATAGTCGACTTGGTTTAATTGAAATGTTGATGAAAATCCGATTTCTTTGGCGCGGTCCCACGTGCTTAGGGCGTACCAGTCACTTTTGTTTTTGTAGTATGAAGTGTAGTTCATCAAAAAACTGACAATGCAAATGCCGGAATTACGCGTGGCTTCAACGAGTAGAGAGTCGTAATTGAAATAAGATTGAATCTGCGAAAAGTATTCGGTGTGGCTTGTGTCAGGATCGATTTCTTTAAGAATTTGTTTGCACTGAGCCCCCCTGCGTTGTCCAAAGTCCGCTTCCTTAAAGAGAATATCGAAAGCGATGGCGGCGGCTCCGCCTTCACCGAGGTTGTCGATGACTTTTGCATGGATTGAACGGTCCCATTCGTAATAATGGCCCAACTTTTGCAATGATTTTTCGTCGATATCGGCGATGAGAATGTTTTGATCGTTGTAGGATGAACTTTCTAGGAGAACGCCGTCTTTGGTGCCGGTGGAATCCTTGACTTCGGTTATCCATTTAAAAAATTGGTCGTAGAAAATGTTTTCTGCCGATTCTGCGGTAAAGTTGTTTTGTGAATTTCCAAAAACGAGGATAAAGGCGACGGCGATTGCCGAAATGGTTAATCCCCAAAAAAGTTTTGTTTTTTTGTTTCTGAGAAATTTTACGATTTTTTGATCCATGACAAGAAAAAAATAATAATTGAGCAAATGGTGTCATTTTTTGTGCTGAAATTAATCTCTGTAAAAGACTATATTTGTATAGAGAAATCAGAGGAGCTTGTTTTTGACTGCACAAAAGAAAAAAACTGTTAAGAAACCGAAGAAAACTAAAGTTGAACCAAAGAAAAATGTTCAGGAGCCGGATTCTTATTTTATTACGATGATGGTGGGGTATTTGGTGTTGCTCGCGGGCGTCATCCTGTTGCTTGGGTGCGTCACGATTTCGATTGTGGGCGAGACTGAAAACTGGCTTGGCAATTATTTTGGTGTCATGTTCCCGAGCTTTATGACGTTTTTGTTTGGGCGCGTGGCCGTTGTCGTATTTACTGCAGCGCTTGTGCTTTGGGGACTTTTCATTGCGATTGCTTCGCTGCGTGCAAAATTGTTGCGGTTTGCAGTGGGAGCGAGCTTGCTTGTGGTTAACGTTTCGTTCCTCATGTCGCTCAAGAATTTTGGAGTTAAGAATGTTTCGAACGATGCACTTTCGATGAGCGGTGGCGTGCTTGGTGAGTTCTTTTTGCAGAACTTGGTGATTCCCGTGTTTGGGCGTGTTTCGTTTGTCGCTCCGCTGATTTTGCTTGTGGTTGCGTTTGCGCTAATTCTTGTGCTTTCGTTTGGTGTACGCCCGAGACATTTTAGGTTTGTGGCGCAGACGATGCGTTATATAAGCGGCGTTTTTGGACAGCGCCGTTCGCAGGCTACGATTGAAGTGGAAACTGTTGAAGTCCCGACGATTAAGGACAAGAAAGAACTTGAGAAAAAGACGCTCCGCCGTGGCGTGGTGATGGAAGACGAGACGATGATTTTTGTTCCGGATTCTGTGAAAATGCGCAGGCGCGGGAAGGTCGAGCCGTTTAATGGTCGACATAACTGGCTGACGGATGATTTGGATGTAAGCCGTTCGGATATGCAAACGCAAGTGGGGAACGAGGCGTTTGGACTTAAGCAATATGGAGTTAATGGCGCTGGTGTCGTGGGAAATGCTGCGGTGGCAGGCGAAGCACCTGTGATGCCGGCTGATTTGCGTAATGCGCAAACGGTCGCGGTGGGCGAGGCAGCTCACGATGATGCCAGTGTGATGGAAGATCCAGAAATCCGCCGTTTGGAAGAAGAGTTGCGTTTGAACGAACGCCACATGAATGCGCTGCAGATTCTTGAAATCAAGGAACGCATTGGAGCGCTTCGCCGTGCTCGTGACTTGATTGACTGGGAAAAAGGTCATCGCGGTCGCATGCAGGTGAAAGGTGATGTGCGCCGTAATGGTGATGCGGAAACCTTGGATGCGGCGAATGCTAAAGTAACTGCCGCGAACGAGGCTACTCCGCGCCGTACTGCGGAACGAACTGTTGTTGGTCATGTTGATGTTCCGCAATCCGCGAAATCGCAAACAAAGGCGAATACGGTGGTGCGCGATGCTACGCTTTCGGATTCTGTTGCTACACGTGCTGCGATTCATGCCGAAGACCTTTTGGGCGGTGATGGTGCGCGCATAGAAGATTTTCCGGGTAGCCCAGCTGTTGAAGATGATGAAACGTATGCTCCAGTTGTCGTGACTGCGGACGAGGTGGGCGAGGATCCGACTTTTGGTGGAACGCTCGGTGAAACATTGGGTGGCGTTGGTCGCGGAAATAGCGGCAGTGGAAATGCGCGCTCGGCGGCGAAGGCGGTTCAGTCTGCTCAAATACCTCCTGCTCCGGCAGCCTCTTACGATGTGTATAAAGTTCCAGAAATTGCAAAGATTCTTGACACGCACGAAGTGCAGACGGCGGACTACACCGAAGAAGAGCTGAATGCGATTGGCAAAATGCTTGAAGAAAAGCTCGAAAACTTCAAGGTCAAGGGCCGCGTGATTGGTTGCGAAACGGGCCCGATGATTACGCGTTTTGAAGTGGAACCGGGCCCGGGCGTGAAGGTGAGTCGATTCTCAGCTTTGCAAGAAGACTTGGCGCTCCCGCTGAAGGTTTCGTCGATTCGCATTTTGGCGCCGATTCCCGGAAAGGCTGCCGTGGGCGTTGAAATCCCGAATCGCAAGTTCCAGACGGTGTTCTGCCGCGATGTGTTCTTGAGCGAAAAGTTCAAGCCCGCGCCGGACAAGATTCTCGTGGCGCTTGGCAAGGACATTACGGGCGAATCGTTCACGATGGATTTGGCGAAAGCTCCGCATTTGCTGATTGCGGGTCAGACGGGTTCCGGTAAGTCTGTTTGCATTAACGCTCTCATGGCATCGATGCTATTCAGCAAGACTCCAGATGAACTCCGCATGATTCTTGTGGACCCGAAGGCTGTGGAACTCAAAATGTACGAGAACATTCCGCACCTCTTGGCACCAGTGATTACCAAGCCCGAAATTGCAATCCAGGCGCTCCAGTGGCTTTGCTACGAGATGGACCGCAGAACGGAAGTCTTGGCTTCTGCAAAGGTGCGTAACATCGGCGGCTTTAATGCAAAGTATGAAGCTGGCGAATTGCCTGACGAAGTTCCTGAAGAAGACCGCGGTCACCGCATGGCGTTTATCGTCGTCATTATCGACGAAATGGCGGACCTCATGATGGTTGCCGGCAAGGAAATCGAAAAGTCTGTAGCACGCTTGGCGGCTAAGGCTCGTGCCGTGGGCATCCACTTGGTGCTTGCTACGCAGCGCCCGTCCGTGAAAGTGATTACGGGTATTATCAAGGCGAACTTGCCGACGCGTATCAGCTTCAAGGTGGCATCGCAGATCGACGCCCGCACGGTGATGGACCATGCCGGTGCTGAAAAACTTTTGGGCCGTGGCGACATGCTTTACAAGGCTGTGAACGATCCTGATCCGGTGCGTGTTCATGGTGCGTTCTTAAGCGACGAAGAAGCCGAACGCTTGGCCGATGCTTGCTCTGACCAGAACGTGTGCTACCCGCAGGTGGAATCGTTTGATGTCTCGGGTGGCGAAGAAGGCGATGAGGATGGCGGCGGTTCGCTCAAGAACGAAAAACTCGACAAGCTTTTGTTCGAAGTCGCGCAATGGGCGATTAGCGTGAACGGGCTTTCGACTTCTGCTGTGCAGCGCCACTTTAGCGTGGGCTACAGCCGCGCCGGTAAGATCGTGGACCAGCTTTATGGCTTAGGCGTATGCGGCCCGAGTAAGGGCAACTCCAAGCCGCGAGCTATGCTCGTTGGAATGGACGAACTTATGCAACTTGAACGCTCCGGGAGATTTGGGTAATTTAGATGAAAGAATACGCTCCAGCAAAAATCAATTTGTTTTTAGATGTTATCCGCAAGCGCGAAGACGGTTATCACGACCTTGGAACGGTGTTCCAGACGGTCGATGCTGGCGATACCGTCGAAGCGACGCTTCGCGAAGATGATGAAATCCGTTTGACGTACAATGAACCGCAGAACTATCCGCTGGAATCGGATCTTGTGTTCAAAGCGGCGAAGGCTCTTAAAGAATTTGCAAAGTGCAACCTCGGTGCGGATATTCATTTGACAAAGGTTATGCCGCTGGGGGCGGGCCTTGGTGGTGGCAGTGCCGATGCTGCCGCAACACTCCGCTTGCTCAATAAATTGTGGAACTTGAGCCTCCCGTTCGAAACGCTGGAGTCTATTGGCGCTCGGCTTGGTGCCGACGTTCCGTTCCTCGTTCGAGGCGGAACCGCCTTTGCCGAAGGCATCGGTGAAAAGCTCACGTTTGTTGATCCGCTTGATTTGCCAGAAGGTGCTGCTCTACTCATCGCAACCCCGCTTGATGCGGTTCCGACCAAGGATGCTTATGCGGGTGTTCCGAAATCTGGCCCCGACCGCTGGGAGCAGTACAAGGCTGCTTGGGCCGCGCATTCTTCAGTTTCTGCGCAGTCCACGGGTGCAACTGCTGCGCAGTCCGCAAAAGCCGCCGCCCAAGATGCCACGCAGTCCGAGTCCGCGACGCCGCTCTTCTTGCAGTCCAAATCTTACTTTAACGCGTTCGAAGTTTCCGTGTTCCCAACGCACCCACTTGTCGCCGAAATGAAGCAAAAGTTCATTGAACTGGGGGCTGACGTTGCGTTGATGTCTGGTTCGGGAGCATCAGTTTTTGGAATTTTCAAGACCAAGGAACTTGCGGAAAAGGCTGCCGCTGCAATGAAACCGATTTCCCGCTACCAGACCGTTACGAAATTCTGGCATAGGTAGAGCCTTCGGCTCAGTTGGTAGAACTTAGACCGCTTCGCTTTTAGAACTTAGAGAAAAACTAAGTTCTAGTAACTAAGTTCTAAAAAAAAAGCCAATTTGCAATTTTTTTTGCAATTTTTGTGCATTTGTCTTTGATTTTCGGCAATCTTTTACTATCTTTGTCGCACCATTGGGGTATCGTCAAGTGGTAAGACAACGGATTTTGATTCCGTTATTCGTTGGTTCGAGTCCAGCTACCCCAATGAATTTTTTTTATCTAATGGAGATAATACAATGGAACTCACAACGCTCAAAGTTACCTCGAGAGTGCTAGGTGCAAACCGCGAAAACGCCCGTTTGCGTAAGGCTGGTCAGATTCCGGCCGTCTATTATGGTAAGGGTATCGAAGCTAAGAACGTCAGCGTAAGCGAAATCGACCTTCGCAAGGTTCTTGCTCCGGGCAAGCGTTACACGCTTCTTGACCTCGAAATCGACGGCAAGGCTGGCAATCCGGCTATCGTCTACAGTGTCCAGAAGGACGCTATCACTCAGAAGATCGTTCACGTTGACTTCATCAAGATCGCTGACGACGAATTCGTTAAGGTTCGCGTTCCGGTCAAGCTTTCCGGTCTCCCGGTTGGCGTGAAGACTCAGGGTGGTGTCTTCTCTCAGGAAGCTCGTTACCTCATGCTCGCTGCTAAGCCGGCTTGCATTCCGACAACCCTCGAATTGGATATCTCCGGTTTCGAAACGAACGTGACCTTCTACGCTAAGGACTTCAAGCTCCCGGAAGGTGTTCAGCTCGCTTCTGTTCCGCGCACGGTTATCTTCTCGATTTCTTCTAAGTCTAAGAAGAAGGCTGACGCTGCTGCTCCGGCTGCAGACGCCGCCGCTGCTGCTCCGGCTGCCAACTAATTTTGGCGCCAAGCTGAAAAGCGAATTTGAGACCTGTCCCACTGCGGGGCGGGTCTTTTTTATGTGTGATTAAATTGCAAGAACTTCTTGCTGTTCGCGAACTATTGAATTCGAGGATTTGATATAAGCGTTGATATCAATATCTGAGACGAATTTGCCATCTATGGCTACACAAAAACGCTTGCCGAGTTTCTGCATTTCTTGAATGTTGGCTAGCGTTCCTTTGCTTTTGCCGTCCCAAACCATCATACCGAAATTAGCATCTTTAGCCATCTCGACATCTTTCAAAGTGAATTTGGCACGACCTTGCAATCCGCAATCGTCAACATGGTGAATTGGCCATTGCCCATAATTCGCACGAACATGAGAACCGACTGAATATACAATAACATTTGGATAGTGTCGTTCACTTAGAAACTTTTGAACTGCTGAGTCTACGCCGCCAGCATCGCCGATGATAACGGTAAGGTTGTTTCGGATCATGTTTTCGAGGCGCTCCTGAACAGCGTTCGTCAGAAACGTTATCGAAATAGATCCTGAAACAAAAACCTTCATAATTAGCCTAATTACTATTCTTAGTCTTGGTTAACGTGAAAACATAGATATGCTGAAAACCTTTCTCTTTCAGCAATTCGGCGTATACTGAAAGCGTTGAGCCGCTATCATAGATGTCATCAAAAATACATAAATTCGCGTCTAGCGGGAGAATTTCGTTCACAATAATGGTTGGTCTGAGAATAACGCGTTTTTCGTCTCTTGATTTATTTTTCAACTCTATGGTATTCGTTGTCTTGAATAAATCGTTTCTATAGATTTTATGGTAGGTTTCGGCAACGCTACGAGCAAAAAGATCTACAGGCTGAAATGGGCGATTCTTGTTTGTTGGCGGAATCGTCACGATGTAATCGAATTTCTGCATGAACTTGGAAAAATCGGAATTTTGCTCCAGTAAGGACATTATTGTTTTTAATTTTGAGGAATCGTGTTTGTATTTGAACCAATAAACAGCCTCTCCCATAGGTGGACGTGCAGTTTCAAACATCGGGCGCCCAAATTCGTCTTCCCCAAGATATTCGCTGTATGTGGTGTGTTTATCGAAGGCATAGCCTTCTAGCCAAAATTTGCTAGTTAAAACAATCATTTTATCTCCTTCCCGGCGGACAAGCTAAACACCGCAGGGATTTTTTTATCAAAGTGCTCTTATGAGCAGTTGTAGTATAGGTTATAAAAATACGGTTGTCAAGTGCTACTGGAAAAGATTTTTTTCGGTCGTCACTCGCTCTATAATCAAAAAAGCCCTTTCCCGTTTTGTAACTTTTTTTTAATTTTTGCATAAATATTCAATAGCAGGTTGGTTTCAGTGAAAAATTGTACAATCGCCTTAGCGTTCTTGTTGTTTTTGCCATGTTTGGTTTTTGCAAAATACATGGCTGTTTTAGAAACGCTTTCTCCAAATGATTTGCTCACAAGGCAAGAGCGCTTGTATTTGACTGACATTCTAAGAGGGCAAGCCGTTCGCGCACTCCCGGCCGAACAGAACTGGACCATCATGACTCGCGAAAACATCAACGTTATGCTCCCGCCGGGGAAGACGATTGAAGATTGCGAAGGTAGCTGCCTTGCTGAAACGGGTAAAAATATTGCGGCCGACTACGTGGCGCAGGCCCGCATTTCTCAAATCGGAAAATCCTTGGCGATTAGCGCCGAGCTTTATGAAACAGCAAGCAGTAAACTTGTGGCCAGTTTTGCGGGTAAAGGCGAAACTGTCGATGATATCGAAAAAATTATCAAGGAACAGGCTCCCGCATTCTTTAAAAAGGCACGTGGCAGTGAATTTGGATACGTCAATGCGGGCAGTTCTTTTTCTTTCCAAGGCTCGCAAAAAGTTATTGTAAATATTGAGACGAATCCTGCTGGCGCTATCCCGACCATTGACGGTAAAGCAATTCCGCAATGTACAAATACGCCTTGCACAATTCAACTTGTTGCGGGCGAACACAGGCTCGTTTTATCGAAGGAACGTTTCGAAGATTTGGATACGATAGTGAATATCGTACAAAATCAAACATTGAATCTTGCTTTGTCTTCGAATGTTGGCTTTTTGAACATAGCTCCGCAAATTCTTGAGGAGTTCCGTGATAAGCCGATGTCTGTTTCGATTGATGGGCTTAAGGCTTCGCTGGGTTCAAATGAATTGGTTCCTGGCGTCCATCAAGCGCGTATCAGCCATGCTTGTTTCGATCCGATTGAATTTACAGTTGCTATCCAAAAGGGCGAAACCAAAACTATGGCGGATTCTTTAGTCCGCGGTATTGGCGGACTGGAATTGGAAGTTGAGAAAAATGGCGTGCCTCAGGCCGTTCCTGTATTCATTGACGGAAAACAAGTTGATACGACCCCGTTTGCTAGTGAAGTTCCTTTGTGTGCGATGATTGAAATTGAATACGCCGGAGAACGCAGAGAAGTTCCTGTTGATTTGAAATGGCATGAAGTCGCTAAAAAAGTCTATAAAATTGAAGATAAACCTAAAACCGTACAAGACACGATTCGACAGAGGGCCGATGTCGCTTATGCAGAACTTGATGGCAAAAAAGTTTCAGCGGAACCGGTCGAACAGTCTGATGCTCAAGCCGATAGTATCAAGCCCAAACGTTTGTGGGGCGGAGCAACGCTTGGCCTTATATACAATGATTTTTACAGTACCCATTTCGGCTTGAATAATGTAAAGCATAGCTCTGAATATAATGTTACTGTGGATGGGTCGGACGATCTCTTGAGTAATTTCTGGGGCGTCGGATTTAAGGCCGGTTTTGGTGGCTTGTTTATCGTGTCGCCTTATTTTGCAGTGCGTGGTAACTTGGAATTTGCTTTTAGGCAGGGAACTGGCGAATCTGATTTGTCGGTGGTCGTTTCCAAAAAAGATTCCGAAGGGTCGCGAAAATCCGATTTGAAAGTTGAATACTCTGTAACGCAATTGAATATTGACCTCCCGTTGCTGGCTCGCGTTTCGGTTCCAAAAGCTGTGTACTTTGAAGTTGGCCCGATGCTCTCGTTCAACGTGTATTCCAATAGCAAAGCCGAAATTACGGATATCTATGGAACTGAGACTTATGAAAAGTCCGGGGATTTGAGCGCTGTAGAATTTGATATCGTCACGGGCGTTGGCTTCACGCGCAGCATCGGAAAATCGATTCTTGACTTTGACTTCCGTTTTGTGATAGGCTTGACACGCGTGAGCGATGCCAAGGATTCTCCTAAGACATGGCAAGGACAATTGAACATAACCTATTGGTTCTTGTAGGGGAGGAAAAAAGATGCTTAATAAATTAAGTTTGAAAATAATTGTTTTGGTCTTGGCCGGAATTGTATCAGCTTTTGGTTCAAAGATTGTTTGGTTCAAGAGTCCTTGGGGCAATAAAGCTCTCCCGCAGATGATTTTTGAGCAAGATACTATCTTGATGCATTATTCGGAAGATGCTGATAAATGCGGATGGTTCTATGGCGCTGTTACACAAGATATGTTAACTAAATATGTGTTGCATACAGTGCACTTCAATCGCTTCAATGCTCCTTGGATGTCTGTTCCTCAAGACAAAAAGCAGATTATTGATCTTGGAAATGCGCTGAAGAAAGATACTGTCTACGTGGATGGTACTGAGGCTACGCCTTCCGTTAGCAATAAGATGGGTACGGTTGGCGAGTGTTTCGATAAGAGCCGCACTTTGCATGTCTACAACCCGTGGCGCACGAACAGTGTCTACCGTGACAGTACGGTTTATGTGAGCATTGCTGGTGTGTGGTCTGCAGATTCTATTCAAGGAACTGACGGTAAGGTTGCAGGTCCTGGTCGTGCCGGCCTTGTCTTTGACAAAGATTATAAATACTGGTCTTCTGTAACTTTCCCAGAAAATGTTGTCACTTCTGCGGATTGGAAATCTGCAGATGCCAAGGTTCAGATTACCCGTAGCTTTAATGAAAATATAAAGATTCACTATTTTAGCGAAACTAAACGTCCGCTTGCAAGCGATTTGTTTCCGTCCGGCGTTTATGAAGCATGGCTCTTCACTAGCACTGCAATGGATGAGGTGGATCTTTATTATGCACCGCTGGAACGCAAGGTTGTCCGCTTGTTGAGCCCGTGGATGAATACTCCGACTTCGTTTGTTGTTGATGTAAATAATGAGGTTGTGAGAATGTCCACGTTCTCGCCGGATACGTGCGGTTGGTTTGAAGGTACTTATTACAAGCATGCTGCTGACTGGAATGTTTATTTTAAGCAGAGTTTTGGCCTTGAAAAGTATTCGATGCAAGGTGTTGTCAAGGAAGGTGAAGATGTTGATGTTATGATTAATCTTGACTCGCTGATGAATAAGTACGATACGGCTTGGGTTTATCCATCTGATAAGAACAAGAGTTATAGCCGTCCGGAAGCATCTTCGAAATATCCGGTAGGTCGTCTTGGTGAATGCCCGAAGATGAAAATTTCTGCAATGCTTTTTGACTGGGCTGGTGAATCTTATGACGATGCTATCGATATTGACTTTGGCCATACTCATGGTGGCAATCGCTATACGAGGGTCGGTAATGATAGTACTTGCAATACGGGTGAAAAAATTACGGGAATGGTCCAGCAGACGCTTGTCGATGGCCGCCCCGCCCGTGTGGATTCCACGAAGTACCCGTGGGATAAGTGCGCTGCAGGCCATGAAATCGACAAGTGGTTTAAGCCGGAAGTCGTTGCAACTGTGGGTGGTAAGGAATATACGAACTCCGTATGTAAGGATATCGAACTTGAACTCGATAATGAGGGTTTCTGGTATGCGGATTATACGAATGAATCGGGTGACTGCAATGATCCTGTGAGCCCGGGCTTCTTCCCGTTGGATGACTTTGAATATCTTGACGCGGCAAAGACCATTAAGAATCCCAAGTTTGACTGGAATGTCGAAGGCTATGTCAACCATGGCGATGGCTGGAAGCTTGATACCTGCAAGCATAACTATAGCTATGCAATGTCCGTTTCCGCAAGCTTTAAGTACGTAAAGGGTCAGTATTTTGAATTCCGTGGCGACGATGATGTGTGGGTCTTTATCAATAACAAGCTCGTTGTTGATATCGGCGGTGTTCATCAAAAGGTGGAAGGCGCTGTTGACCTCGATACGCTTAACTTGAAGGAAGGCCGTGAATATCCGTTCCATATCTTCTATGCCGAACGTCATGCGACGGGTTCGAACTTCAAGATGCGTACGTCCATCAACCTGCAGAAGCAGAATACGTACCTCGTTTCAATTGATGATGCCAAGAAGAGCGATATTACGGGTATTCTCAAGCTGAGAATGGATGCCGTGGCAATTAGCTGCGACCCGAAGGCTCAAGCAGAAGTTGAAATTACAGATGCTCCTTCTATATTCTACTTGGATGGCGGTAATTTGTCCGAAGCGGCCGAACTGAATGTTGGCCTCAATTACGGCGGTATCCAGATTAACGAAGATAGGTCTGGTTTCAATATCAATATCGATGAAATTGTGAAGCAGCGTTCGCTCGCTCCTGGTAAGTATGTGTTGTTCTTCTATCTCGAATCGGATATGGGCTTGAACGGTTCCTATGAATTTACTGTTCCGGAGTATCCGTTGCCGGAAATTGCTTTTGTTGACGTATTTAATCCGTCGACTGATGGTTCCTTGAAAAAGTTTGATCCGATCAACAAGACGCTGAGGGGCGAAACGATTATACAGGGTGAAAACGATACCTTGATGGCTCATGTGCGTTATCCTGAAATGACGTACTTGGAAATCATGGTGAGCTATATGGGTAAAATTTGTACGGACTGCTTTGTTGTGCTTGATTTGAAGCCGAGCGATCCGCATATGACGTTCTATAACGAAAAGGAACAGCAGATTAACACGATTGAAACGGATGAAACTGGCCGCGCTAGATTTTATGTGATTGGTGATGCTGCTATGAAGGGGGCGTATTTCAATGTTGTCGGAATTAGCGGTGTCAAGAATTCGCTCAAGTGGGATAACATCAACTTCAAGGATTCCAAAGTTCCGTTGGCTAAGACCGGTAGCGTATACGATCGCAATGGAGACGGTATTCCTGATAGTATCAATATTCCGTTTGAATACAATGCATTTAAGAATTTTGATCTAAATGTTATTGCTTGGAATTTTGGTAGCAAGGATTGGCATGAATACAGTTCTTTCGATGACATTGCAAAAATGGTAAAGAACGATTCTACAGTTGCTATTTTCGCTGAAAAATTGATAGATTCTGTTTATACGGGCGATTCGAAGACTGTCGTAGAAGGTAGCTTCCGTTATAGTTATATTTACTTGGATGGAACTACTGGAGTAACTCAGAAATCTGAAACGCTTTATAGCAAGATTCAAGATAAAATTGGCCCTGTAGTCCTTAAGTCTTCTTTCAAAACGGCTTCTGATAATAACGTTAAAGTAATTGTAAATGTTTCTGAAATTTGTGATTCTAGAAATATTGATTCTAAGCAAATTTTTGAGCTTAAAGATGGTGATGGTAAAGTTGTAGAATCATCTAAATACAACATGCTTTCTATCACTCCGTCAGGTGAAAGTGACTATTATGAATTGGTCTTTAAGAAAAGTTCTGAATACGTTGTGCCTAATGCGGACTTTGCGATTCGTTTAGCTCCTGGCGTTTTGCCTGATAAACATGGTAATACACCTCACAAGAGTAATCCGTGGCATAAACTTGTTGATGAGCGACAATCTAAGACAGATAACAAGCCTAATTTCTTTGTTCGAATGACGGGCTCGTTTGAATTCGAAATCGTCATGGATGATGATTTGCCGAGCCTTGCGAAGCAATATGCGGTCATGGATATGAAGGGGCAAGTGCTTTCTGTGGGTGAGCTGAGCAGCAAAGAAACTCACGTGAAGGTCCCGACTCGTGGCGTGTATATTGTTCGTGTTGGGCTTGGCTATAAACGTGTGAATATGAAATAATTAAAAAGGTTTTGAATATGTATCTTATCGTAGGTCTTGGAAATCCAGGTACGCAGTACTCAAATACTCATCATAACGCTGGCTTTATGGCGGTCGAAAAACTTGCCGATTCTAGCAAGGACTGGAAATCGGAACATAAGGCGCTCACCATGAAGGTGAATATTGCAGGGGAGGAATGTCTTCTCGTGAAGCCGCAGACGTACATGAACCTTTCGGGCGAGGCCGTGCAGGCGCTTATGACGTGGTACAAGGTCAAGGTTGATCACTTGCTGGTGTTCAGCGACGATATTAATTTGGATGTGGGCCGTATCCGTTGCCGCAAGGACGGTAGCCACGGCGGCCAGAACGGACTCCGCAATATTATTGAGCATGTGGGCGACAAGTTCCCGCGTATCCGCTTTGGCGTGGGCAAGTGCCCTCCGAAATTTGACCTTTCTAACTGGGTGCTGGCGAAGTTCTCGCCCGAAGACCGTCCGAAATTCGACGAGGCGATTGCTAAAGTCCCTGCGCTGGTGGAATGCTACTTTAAGCTTGGCATCGAAAAGTGTATGGAACGTTATAACGGGAAGTGATTCCTTTCCCAACCACTAGCCACTAACCACTGTTTACTGCAAAGCCGCCTGCTATATGCAACGGATGCAACAAAAACGTTATGGCCTCGACTTGCGATGAGCTTGTCGAGGTTCTTTTTTTTGCTCTTAAATTATATATTTAGTATAAATGTTAGGGGAAAACTTATGAAGTTGTTTTGCTGCAAAGAGACCTTGTTCAGCTATTGGAACGCCTTGTTTCTGGTGGCTGTTTTGTTGACAGCTTGTGCTGGCGATAATAATGGTAATGCCATTGGTCCGGATGCTCAAAACGAAATCAGTTCTAGTAGCTTGTCGAGCGGTGCAGAACCTGGTGAATTTTCTCTTGACGCATCGAGTAGCAGCCAAAAAGCTACCGTTCGAACGATCCGTGGTTTTGCTCAAAGAACGCCTTTTGTCGATGGTTCCGTTGTTCAGTTGACGGCATTGGATGAATCTACTTTGGAACCGATTGGGGAAACTTTTACAGGAATAGTGGATGGCGGATTTAGTCGCTATTCTG
>Ga0310786_10001220_pt1 | contig 41391 bp, 25 predicted proteins | sample AusTroGonzalo_MG_FD_203881 | JGI IMG/M metagenome (GOLD analysis project Ga0310786, IMG submission 203881) | Bovine rumen microbial communities from tropical cattle in Woodstock, Queensland, Australia - Gonzalo_03 (v2) (version 2) | ecosystem: Host-associated > Mammals > Digestive system >...
ATAGTTGATAAAAGGAAGGCCTTTGTCGGCTGCTTCTTCAACCATCTTCGGCGTTATCTCCTTCTTGCGAACACCAAAGAACGATTTGTCCTTAGGGTCGTACCAAAAAATACCGATGCAAGGCATTTGTTCGTCAAACCCCTTCATATCGGCCATTTGTTTATTATGTTCTTCGTTTGTAAGTTGAGTCATAACATTTCTTTTGCTTGCAAAATTAATACTTTTTCTTGAATAAACAAATAAAAACAAGATAAAATGAACAAAGTCGACAAGAACAGCCCCGTTTCGAGCATCAAGCATGAGTTCTGCCTTGACTACACATTACTACGCCAAAAAACATTGGTAACACCCAGCACACCCAACACTTAACTCGCTGATAATCAATAGCCATTTTGGGTGTTACCTACCCGATTTTAACCCACACCCAAGGTAACACCCAAAATCGCACCTGGGCTGAGGAACGAAGTCTCGCCGTGCCGACGGGAGGCCTCGCCGTGCCGACGGGAGGCCTCGCCATGCCGACGGGAGGCCTCGCCATGCCGACGGGAAGCCTCGCCATGCCGATGTGAAGCCTCGCCAGAAATGTCCCAGGCCGTGGGAAAAACTTTGGCATCGGACTTCACGGACTTCCAAGGACTTTTCTTTTCGGCTTGTCCTCAATCTGGGTGCGACCTTGGGTGCGACTTCGGGTGTGACCTTGGGTGCGACCAACTCAAAAGACAATCGCCTTGACAATCAGCAGGTTAAGTGCTGGGTGTGCTGGGTGTCACCTACTGTGTGTCAACACGGGTGAGCGGGTGTATGTGTATACAGGGTGACATATATTGTTAGGGATTACAAATCCCAATATTCGAAGCAGCTGGATTACAACTCCAGCTGAACGGGTCTTGCACCGTTTATCGCATTACAAATGCTTATATTCAATGCGGTCGGATTGCAAATCCGACCGACCGAACCTGAGTATCAGGCTGATGTGACTTTAGGATTTAGCCAGCCCCCGCCACAACCTTGCGCAGCTCGCAGGAATGTCGTAACTTTGCAGCCGCAAACTTGGGAAGAGCGAGCCGTTCGCTTACCGAGAAATCAAATTCCTTTGACGGATTCAGGGTATTCCTTTCGACGGGTTCAGGGTACGACCTGTTCAAGTTGACTATTTGGAAACTACTGCCTATAGCGCTTTTCCATGATTTTGGCCACTAATACGAACTGGTAGTAGGCGGCAAGGAGGGCGCGGATGAGACCGCGAGTGCCCATGCGGAAGCTGCCGTCCAGGAAGTACTTCTTGAAGAAGCGCCAGGCGGGACGCCAGAGGAGTGCCCAGACGCCATAGTGGCGGTCACTTTTTTTCTCTACCTCGTTGTCGGTGTAGAGGTTCATCTTCTCCATGTACTCGTGCATGGTCTCGTCCATGAGGTGGAGCATGCAGGCCTGATTGCCGGCTTTGAGTTTCTCCACGCGTCCTTGGATTTTGGGAAGGGAGTGTATATAGGGTGGCCATTCCGAACCTTCACGAATGAAAAAACGCAGCACATATTCGTAATGGAAGTCACGGATATACATGCCCATGAACATGTTTTTGCGAGGAATGAAGAAGCCGGCAGGACAGTCGGGGGCACTAATCCTGTTGATAAGTTCCTCACGAAGTTCGGGAGTGATAATCTCGTCGGCATCGACCACCAGCACCCATTTGTTAGTAGCACTCTGCACGGCAAACTGACGGGCCGGTTCACAACAGGTGTGGTTAGCCTTGGGAAAGGTGACAATCTTGCAACCGTATTCACGGGCTATGGCGACGGTGTTGTCGGTACTCTCCATATCGCACACGACAATCTCATCGAAGTCTTTCACGGCTTCGAGGCATTTCCTCAGATGCAGCTCGGCATTATAGGTGTTAATGACTACCGATATTCCCATACGCTTCAATAACGGTTTTGATGACGAAGGCAACCTGTTCGTCGGTGAGCTGCGGATAGCAGGGCAGCGTTATCTCGTGGGCGAAGTTACGGTATGCCTGCGGGTAGTCGTTGATGTCGTAGCCCATCAGCCGGAACTGTGTGAGCATGGGCAGCGGAATGAAGTGTACGTTGACGGCGACCTGTTGACGCGAGATTTCGGCAATCATCTCGTCGCGCTGTTCTTCGGTGAAGTCCTTGATGCGCAGTGGGTAGACGTGATAGGATGTCTCACGCTCACCGTCCTTCGTGGGCGGCAGTATGGCCCACGGCAGTTTGGCGAAGGCCTCGTTATACATATTGAAAATCTGCTTGCGCCGTGCCAGCAGCTGTGGGTACTGGCGTATCTGTGCCAGTCCGATGGCGGCGTTGACATCGGCCATGTTAGCTTTCATGCCCATGCCCACAATGTCGTATCTCCAGCCCCCGGCCTTGCTTTTTGTAAAGGCATCCTTCGTCTGACAGTTCAGCGACTTCAGGCGCAGTTCTTGATATAGCTGCTGGTTGTCGAAGGGTGCTGGCATGTTCAGGCAGATGGCACCGCCCTCAGCAGTAGTGATGTTCTTCACGGCATGCAGGGAGAAGATGGCAATGTCGGTCTCCGTGCCGGAATAGGTGCCGGCATAGCGTGAGCCGATGCTGTGGGCCGAGTCGTTGATGACGATGATGCGCCCCAGCTGTTCCATAACCGGCGATGTGGGCTGGAAGAGTTTGATGATTTCCGGCTCCTGTACCAGCTGCATAATGGCTCGATAGTCGCAGGGCCAGCCGGCAATGTCGACGGGTATGATGACCTTGGTGCGCGGCGTGATGGCTTGGCGGATGGCATCGACGGAGATGTTCAGGTCGTCGCCAGAGTCGACCATGACGGGTGTGGCTCCAGCCCAGATGACGGCCAATGCCGTAGCACAGTAGGTATAGGCGGGAATGATAACTTCGTCGCCAGGTTTGACGCCGAGCCAGCGCAGGGTCATGATGGCACCTGTGGTCCACGAGTTAACGCATAGCACCTCGGCGGCACCCGACAATTGTTTTATTTCTGCTTCTAAAGCCTTCACTTTCGGTCCGGTGGTAATCCAACCCGAACGCAGGGAGTCGGTGACTTCCGCAATGACGCTGTCGTCAATATAAGGGGGTGAAAATGGTATATTCATCTGTTATCTTGTATTTAGTTGCTATTGTATTATAATCGGTGACAAATATGATCATTCATCCGTTGAAGAGCGTAGCCAGCAACGGAATGGTGATGACGGCGAGAAGGGTGGTGATGAAGGTGGTCTCGGTGATGAGTGTGGTGTCATGGCCCAGTTTCAGACAGAGGATGGTGCCGTAGGTGGCCACGGGCATGGCGATGACGACGGTGTTGATGTTCACCACTGTCGGGCTGAAGCCGAGGGTCTTCGTCAGGGCGTAGATGCCAAGCGGCAGCAGACCAAGGCGGAAGACCGTAGTGAGGTAGACGGTGCGGTTGCCGAGTATGGTGCGACCCGAGAGCTGCGACATGCTAGAGCCGATAATGAGAAGTGCCGCCGGCACGGTGATGTTGCCTATCATGGTCAGCGGCTGGCTGATGATGTAAGGCACACAGTCTATGCGGAAGGCAACGATAATCATGGCCAGATAGGCGGCTATCATAGGTGAGCTGTAGAGCACCTGCGGACGGAAGCCGCTCTCCCCTACCCCACCCTTGTCTGGTTGGCGGTTGGTCAGCAACCAGGTGCCTACGGTGAAGACGGCGAAGGTGTTGACCACGTTGAGCACAGCGGCATAGAAGACGGCTTCGGAGCCGAAGACGGAGGCCACGACGGGATAGCCGATGAAGCCTACGTTGCCGAACATGAGTGCAAAGCCTACGATGCCCTCGTCTTCGCGCCGACGGGCAATGTAGCGCGGCAGCAGGATGGCCGCAGCAGCGAGCAGTAAATAGGTGAGCAGGCTGATGCTCAACAGGGGAAGAATGAGTTCGCGGTCGGGCAGTGTGCCGCTCATGGTGGACGAGAGAATCAGGGCCGGACAAGTGATGTCGATGACAAGGCCCGACAACCGCTTGTCGAACTCGCCACCCATGTACCCCAGCTTGCCGGCCACGAAGCCGACAGCCACCAGACAGGCCAGCACAGCCATGATTTCTATATTTGCCATCGTCGAACGACTCGTCTTTCTGAAAAACGATGCAAAGGTACGGAATTTCTTTCAAAATACGCAGAGAATTTTTGCCATTTCGGAAAAAAAGCGTAATTTTGCAGACTAATCTCAATTTTAGGAACGAAAGATGGCAAAGAAGGACGGGGAACTGACCCCGATGATGAAGCAGTTCTTCGACTTGAAAGCGAAGCACCCTGATGCGGTGCTGTTGTTCCGTTGCGGCGACTTCTACGAGACGTATTGCGAGGATGCCGTGACGGCAGCACGTATTCTCGGCATCACGCTGACGCACCGCAACAACGGTTACAACAAGGGTGACGAGATGGCTGGATTCCCTCATCACGCCCTCGACACGTACCTGCCGAAACTCATCCGAGCCGGCAAGCGTGTGGCCATCTGCGACCAACTGGAAGACCCGAAGCTGACGAAAAAGCTGGTAAAGCGCGGCATCACCGAGTTGGTGACACCGGGCGTGGCCATGTCTGACAACGTGCTGAACTACAAAGAAAACAATTTTCTTTGTGCCGTTCACTTCGGCAAGTCGGCCTGTGGCGTCTCGTTCCTCGACATTTCGACGGGTGAGTTCCTGACGGGCGAGGGCACCTACGACTACGTGGAAAAGATGCTGGGCAACCTGCAGCCAAAGGAGGTGCTCGTAGACCGCCAGCGTAAGAAGGACTTTGATCAGCACTTCGGCACGAAGCTCTTTACGTTCGAGATGGACGACTGGGTGTTTACCGAGCAGAGCGCCATGCAGAAACTGCTAAAGCACTTCAAGGTGAAGTCGATGAAGGGCTTTGGCGTAGACCATCTGAAAAACGGCATGATTGCCGCCGGAGCCATCCTGCAATACTTGGAGCTGACACAGCACACGCAGATAGCGCATATCACGTCGCTGCAGCGCATTGAGGAAGAGAAATTCGTGCGGCTTGACAAGTTCACCATCCGTTCCTTGGAACTGCTGCAGCCGATGCAGGAAGATGGCAAGTCGCTGCTTGACGTTGTGGACAAGACGGTAAGCCCGATGGGTGGCCGTCTGTTGCGCCGTTGGCTGGTCTTTCCTTTGAAGGACGAGCGGCCCATCAACGAGCGTCTCGACATCGTAGAGTACTACTACCGTGAGCCGGAGTTCCGACAGTGCGTCGACGAGCAACTGCATCGTGTGGGCGACTTGGAGCGCATCATCTCCAAAGCAGCCGTGTCGCGCGTTTCTCCACGTGAGGTCGTTCAACTCAAGACAGCCTTGCAGGCCATCCAGCCCATTAAGACCGCCTGTCTCTATGCTGCGAATGAAGCCTTGAAGCGAGTGGGCGAACGACTGAACCTGTGTGAGTCGCTCCGCGAAAGGATTGTAAAAGAGATACAGAACGACCCGCCACAGTTAGTGGCCAAGGGCGGCGTCATCCGCGACGGTGTAAACGCCGAGTTGGACGAGCTGCGCCATATTGCCTATAGCGGCAAGGACTACCTGCTGCAAATTCAGCAGCGCGAGGCCGAGCTGACGGGCATCCAGTCGCTGAAGATTGGCTACAACAACGTGTTCGGCTATTATTTAGAGGTACGCAACACGTATAAGGACCTGGTGCCGGCAGAGTGGGTGCGTAAGCAGACACTGGCACAGGCTGAGCGCTACATCACGCAGGAGCTGAAAGAGTACGAAGAAAAGATTCTTGGTGCCGAGGACAAGATTCTGGCTTTGGAGACTCGGCTCTTCAACGAGCTGGTATTAGACATGCAGGAGTTTATTCCGCAGATACAGATCAATGCCTCACTCCTGGCTCAGCTCGATTGTCTGTTGTCGTTTGCGAAGACAGCTGAAGAGAACCGTTATATTCGCCCTGTTATCGACTCGACGGAGGTGCTCGACATCAAACAGGGCCGCCATCCCGTCATTGAGCAGGAGCTGCCGTTGGGTGAACAGTATATCCCCAATGACATTCTGCTTGACAACGAGCGTCAGCAAATCATTATCATCACAGGTCCGAACATGGCCGGTAAGTCGGCGTTGTTGCGACAGACGGCGCTCATCGTGCTGCTGGCACAGGTAGGCTGCTTCGTACCCGTAGAGGCTGCGAGAATCGGCTTGGTGGATAAGATTTTCACCCGAGTCGGAGCCTCAGACAATATCTCCTTGGGTGAATCGACGTTCATGGTGGAAATGACGGAGGCGTCGAACATCCTGAACAACGTCTCTTCACGCTCGTTAGTGCTTTTCGACGAGTTAGGCCGTGGCACATCGACGTATGACGGCATCTCCATTGCGTGGGCCATCGTAGAATACCTGCACGAGAACGTGAAAGGCGGACATCCTCGCACGCTCTTCGCCACCCATTACCATGAGTTGAACGAGATGGAGAAGAACTTTAACCGCATCAAGAACTACAACGTCAGCGTGAAAGAGGTTGACGGCAAGGTCATCTTCCTGCGCAAGTTGGAGCGGGGCGGCTCGGAACACTCCTTCGGTATCCATGTGGCCGAGATTGCCGGTATGCCTCGCAGCATCGTCAAGCGCGCCAACGTCATCCTGAAGCAGCTGGAAGCCGACAACTCGCAGGTAGGCACCGTAGGTAAGCCAACTGCCGAAATTGCTGCTTCACGCGAAGGCATGCAACTCTCATTCTTTCAGCTCGACGATCCCGTGCTCTGTCAGGTGCGCGACGAAATCCTCGGCCTCGACGTGAACAACCTTACGCCCCTCGAAGCCCTGAACAAACTGAACGACATCAAGAAGATCGTCTCAGGGAAGTAACTCCGGCTGAACAACGCTATGCGGATTTCTTTTTGCCGGCCTTCATCATGCACCAAACGCCGATGATGATGAAGGGAATGGAGAGTATCTGTCCCATGTCGATGGGCAGCGAGGCCTCGAAAGCTTCCTGAATCTCCTTGGTGTATTCGATGAGGAAGCGGAAGGTGAAGATGTAGGTCAGACAGAAGCCAAAGTACCAGCCAGTACCGATTTTCTCGGGCATGCGCTTATGGAGCGCCCATAGAATAAAGAAGAGCACGGCGTAGGCGATGGCCTCGTAGAGCTGGCCGGGATGACGGGGCAGCATATCGACACGCTCGAAGATAAAGGCCCAGGGCACGTCTGTCGGCTTGCCGATAATCTCGCTGTTCATCAGGTTACCCAAGCGGATGCAGCAGGCCATAGAGCCGGTGGCGATGGCAATGTTATCGAGCACCGTCCAGATGCTGAGCTTCGTCTTCTTGACGTAGAGCCAGAGGGCAATAATCAGACCTAATGTGCCGCCGTGACTGGCCAGTCCGGCGTAGCCAACCATCTTCCAACCGCCATCGGGCAGGAAATGGATGGGCAGCAGCATCTCGAAGATGCCCTTCCACGAAGTGAGGAAATCGCCCGGTTGGTAGAAGATGCAGTGTCCCAGACGTGCGCCAATCAATATGCCGAGGAAACAGTAGATGAAGAGCGGGTCGAACAGCTCGTCCTTGATTTTCTGTTCCTTATAAAGTTTGCGAACCAGCAGGTAAGCCAGCACGAAGCCCAGCAGCCAGCAGAGCCCGTACCAACGCATGGAAAACCACCCAATGTGGAACAGCTCCTGGTTTGGGTTCCACACTATATATAATAATGTTTGCATCATCTAATCACTCACTCTTTTGATTATTTGCTGCAAAAGTACACATTTTTTTCCAATGCACAAAACTTTAGGCAGGAAATCTGTGAATACGGGCGTCGTGAGTGTATATGACAACAGCAACTACTGGGTGACCGACGTCACCAACAGGTAGTGGGCAGTGCCCAACTACCTGGCGGGACGCCAAATCAACGGAAAAATCACCGTCGAATTAAAATGATTTTCTGCAAGGGGGAAACCCCCTGTGCGCTTTGCCGTTATCGCCGGCTGTCGGATCTCCTCGCCTCAAAAGCATCATAAACTTGCTTGTCCTCTAACCAGGCATCCCATTGTGAGTCGGTGTCAAATCGGATTTGCAGACTGATGCCGTCAGTTTCGTCAGGGTCGTTTGCGTAAACATACTTTTGAACTTTCGCGCCGTTGTCCCAGCTGAACTCCTCGGAGTACGACATGGTGCCAAAGACGTTGCCGTATGATTTGCGGAAACCATTATAGAGAAGCGAACCAAGATATTGCAGATTTCCGTCATAGTCGTATATGGCTGGATATGCCATAACGGAGAGCTTCTGACCTGAGTTGATGGTGTATTCGCTGTGATTGGTGTACTTGGTATCCTCATAAAGTTCGGTATAGTCCCTGACGTGGTGTACGTTGCTCACCCTGATGTGAATGATGTCCTCCTCGTCCTCCTTTTCTTCCTTGGATTTGGTGAAGGTGGCTGTGAAGGTTTCCACTGTCCGCGCTACCCATCCGGGATATTCCGGTTCGGTTTCTTCTATATCCTTCTTGCACTCCAACCGCAGGGTGTTCTCGTCAATGACAGTGATGACGGCGCTCCTGTCCTCATCGCCCTTATCGTAATAGAATCCCATGCTGGCTTTCTTTTCAGGCTCCCATTCCTCGAATGGGCGCTCCTTGTATTGGTCCAGGTTTGTACACGTCACTCCGAAGGTAGTGCCGAGGCTCAGGGAATGGATCGTGAAGCCTTTGGGTTCGGCCGTGGCGGCATCCTGTGAGATGCTGAAAGGCACCACGCATGTGGCCGGTCCGGGCACACCCTCCTTTACTTTGGTGAACACCAGCTCTATGACGCTGTTGATCTCTTCCTCTTCGGTATTGGGCATGGCCGTAGCGATGAAGTAGTTGTCGTGCTTCTCGACGATGAGCCAGCTTTCATCGACCTGGCTGACGCGCACATTCGTAAAGGCGTAATTGCCGCCCAGCTTCATGTTCACCTGCTCGGAGCCGCCGTTGGCCTTAAAGGTCAGCGCGTCCTTGTCGAGGGACACGTCGACGGGGCCTTTCTGCGTTACCTCCAGCTCAACGGTCGAGATGCCTTGGTGCTTCTCGCTCCATGCGGCAACGGTGACGGTTCCCTTACGCTCTATGCCCTCGTTCTTCTTGACGGTCAGTATGAGCTTACGGTCTTCCAGCTTATAGCTCATCCAGTTGTTGCCGTTCAGGTTGATGGTGATGGGCTTGTACGAGGTCAGGATGTCGATGATGACGGTACTGTCCCCAGCCTCGATGTTAACTCTGTTGACGGCGAGCTGTAGGCCTCCGTACTGTTTCACTTCGAGCTTTCTCTCACAGAGTCTGCCGTCTTTGAGCACCTGTGTCACGGTGATGCCACTCTTGCGGAATTTCTCGGTGTCGTTCGCCTTCACGGTGACGTACATGATTGTGGACTTCGTCGGGCCGACATTGTACTTGATTTCAGCCTCTATCCAATCGGCGTCGGGTGATGCCGTGAGGCTTTGGTTGATGCTGGTCAGCAGCTCCACCTCGAACTTCCCGCCCTCCTCCTCGGCGGTGATTGTAGCGGGCTTCAGCTCCACTTCCTGCGGGGCGATGGTGATGAGTTGCTCCTGTTCGTAGACGGGTATGACCACATCTGGCACTATGACGTTGATGATGGGTCGTATTTTGTATACACCAGCCTTAACGTTGTCGAAAGTGAAGTCTACGCTGTTGTAGTTGTTCAGAAAGTAGGGGTCGTGACAAAGCTTCTTATCATAGAGCTTCATAAAGTCTTTGTCGTCATCGTTCTCCTTCGTGTAGAGAGCTATGCCTAACTTCTGGGGCAGAAATACGTCGCCAGAAGTATTGAACGAAGCTTTCACGGTATTCAACTCGGTGCCAGTAATTTCGTATTGCGTGTCCTTGATGTCGGGGAATAGCGTCATTTCGTATTTGCCGTAGTTGAACGAGCGCGTCCATTTTTTCTCGGTCTTGTATTTACCCATCGAACCTTCTGCCACCGCTTCAATGTCGCAGTTCATCATTGTCAACCCCAATTTCGAGTCTTTCAGCGAGCTGTAGACACCCATGTCGTTGTAGACTTTCCTGAGGTCGGCAGTCAGTGCTCCGTACACCTTTGGCCCTGCGTAGACCGTCGTCCCGACGCGCAGGTTGGTGATTTTTCTGAGCCAAGGGTCGGTGCCCAGCTCTATAGGGAATTTTAGTCCCGACTGGAAATAGCCGTTCAACTCTGCTGAAATGGTGAACTTGCCGTCGGGCTTGATGTTCTGTGGTAGTGGGAGGAATGGTGCCGGCAGGTTCCACATATTGATATGGACAAAGGGGAAAGTCTGATTGATCTCAATAGACTGAGCCAAAGCCTTCACCTCGCCGCTCAAGCCGAGGCTGGCAACGACGTGTGCCTCCACGCGGCTGAAGGGCTTCGGAACCATGTTGACATAGAGGATGGGGAAACTGGCGGGGAATGGTATTTTCGAAAAGCGGCTGATAAGTGCTCCTACGCCTGGCAGCTGGTCGAGGTCGGCATTGCCGTAAAGCTGTCCGTCGAGTGAGACAGTGCCTCCAATGCCCACCTGCTCTTTAAAATCGGTTTTGACATAGAATTCGCTCAGCGATATTTTATACGTTGCCGAGACCATCATGCCAAAACCCGCATTGATGGCAACTCCCACCTTGAAATTATCTGTCAGGTACAGGCTACCCTCTAAGGTGGCATTGAAGTCAAAGATTGACAGGTCGTTGGTGTGACCTTCAATCTTCTTGGGATGGTTTAGACCAGCCATGCGCCGTCTGATGGCGCGGCTACCGTCAGGTTTCACCTGCTCTCTGACCTGCTCGACGGTGATGAACTGTTCGAAGACATCGCCCAGGTTCTCGACATAGCTGCACTCCACCAGAAGCACGGTACTCGTTTCAGCTATCCTGTCGACCTTGGCTACGAAAGCCCCTTCCTCCCAACTCTCGATGGTGGGGCACGACAGCACGTCGCCCACCTTGGGCCGTATGTTGGCGGGCATATCGGCCTTGAAGCTGACTATAATCTTGTCTTCATTGTCCTTGACGGTATTTATGAGATAGTCCATCATGCCTTCATCGCGCATGAATCGCAAGCCTTTGGCATACTTGATTTCGGGCTGATAGAACGATACGGAGTCGATGGCCGTCAGCATGATGCGGTAGACGCTGTCCTCGGTAACAATCTCCTGGCTAACGTAGTGGTCGTGCTCGCGGTTGAGGGTGTCTAAGCGCGAGTAGCGCATCTGCTTCACCTGGTCGTAGAAGAAGCCGTTGAAGTGGCCGTCGTTTTGGTAAATGTAGAAAGCCTCGCCGCCCTCAATCTCCTCCGTCTGTGCAGCGGCGGTCTGGAAGCATGCCAGCGTGACGAGCATCAGGGCTGCACGGCGCAGCCATTTGTCTATATTATGTACGTGCGTCTTCATTTCTTCATAATTTTAATGGTTTCTGTTCCGGCTTTCACGATATACACGCCGTTGGGGCGGTTCTGCAGAGAGATGATCAGCGGCTGGCCGTCGGTGGCCTTCACTTGTTCTACGAGCTGGCCACCTACGTTATAGACGCTGGCAGTGGCTCCTGCCGGCAGGCCGCGGAAGGTGATTTCTTCGCCCTCGTGGTTCACCTGCACACGTCGTTCGCCGGGCTGCAGGTCGATGCCTGAGTACGTTACGTCCTCGTAAGTGTAGCGCTGCACCTTGTTGCGCTCGTATGTAGCCGTTGCCTTGTTGGTGCGGATGATGAGCTGCGAGCCGGAGAAGGTTGTGACGGGTGCCTCCGCCAGTTCGTAGACCACTTTCTCGCCCGACTTCAGCCACACCACGAGGCGCGGTTCGTCTGTCTGCGGCGACGGGTTGTCATCGTCGCCCTGTCCGGCCACTGGCGGTGTGAAGATGTAGGCCGTGCGCTGGGCGTCGGTGTTGTCCTTGATGCTGCCGCCCGTACAGGCTAAGCGTCCGTCGCTGAGCAGCGTCCACGAGGCTGACAGCAGATTGTGCTTGAAGCCCGTGGCCGAAGCGATGGTCCACTCATCGCTGACGCAGCTCAGGCTGATGACGTGCAACGTCTGGTTGGTAGCGGCACCGCTGGCGCCAATGATGTATAGCTCCTGGCGTGAGTCGCTGACCAGCACGCCACCACGCCACGTGATGGCTTTCCCAGCAGCGTCGGCCGTGGGTATGTCGATGCTGTTGATGTTGTAGATGGTCATTTCTTCCAGATCCATCATGTACAGCTTATAGCCGTTAGGTGTCTGTATCAGCATGAAGTAAAAGCTGGTGCCCCCGTAGGTAAGGCGGTAGTCTGAAGGACGCGCGTCGTCGGGCAGCATCATGGGCACGTCCTGCGGCGTGAAGGGCAGGGCGAGGTACTGCGTCTTACCCGTGGCGGCCGTGTACTTGTCAGCAAGCAGTGCCTGGCTACCGTCGTCAAAGGTGTAGAAGCCGAAGCTCCCGCCCTTGGTGTCGTAAGCCGAGAAGACGAGCACATTGCCCTGGCTGTCGGCAAATATGTAAGGGTTCAAGCGCCCGTCGGTCTCGCCGACGGCTTTGAACGACGTGCCGTCGTAGCAGTCCATCGCCGGGTCGGCGGCATACCAGTTGCCGCTGACGTAGACCTTGCCACCGACGTTGGCGGCCATGGCCTGGGCGCGGGCGGCGGTCAGTGGCACCCCTGGGGTGAACGTGCGGGTCTGTGGATCGTAGATGTCAGTGGCAGTACTCCGTCCGACAGCTTCGGAGGCTGAGAAGCCGCCACCCACCATGTAGCGGTCGCCGGAAAGACCGACGGAGAAAGCGCCGTCGTGGGCATTGGCGATGCTGACTTTCTGCCAGCCGCCGTTTTGCCATAACTCGGCGGTCTGTGTCAGCTGGAAGTCAGTGGTATGGCCACCCACCACGACGAAGCCGCTGCCCGACGGGAACGTCTGGTGTCCCATGCGCGGCGTTGTCATGTCGGCTATCTGTTCATACTTGAGCGTCGCCCTGACACCCTGTTTGTCTGCGGCGCGGGTGACGCGATGCTGACGGAGGGAAGAGATGTCAGCAAGTCTGACTTTCACCGGCGTCTTGTCGGCAGCCTTTGCCGCCGCCATCGTCGGCACCGCAAGGAGTGCCAGCCCAATGAGTAGCTTTTTCATAATCTATAGACGTATTTGTTTGTAATAAACGACAGTCGTTTCAGTCGTGTTAATAATTATACTTCTTTCCATTACGTATGTAGAGTCCGCGTGCCGGCTTGCTGGTAGTAATGCGGCGGCCAGACAGGTCGTAGTAGACGTTAGCGTCAGCGGTGGCAGTACGGATTGTACCAACCCCGACAACTTCGCCGGCAGTAATGATATACTGACCGATGGCGTAGTTGATGGATTTGGCAGCGGGATTCTCGGCAGAAAGCGTCACGCTCTGGATGTCTACGGTGTAGCCGTCAATGTTGGGGATGACCTCGTATGTGCCGTAGGGCACCTTTTCGAAGTGGTAGGTGCCGTCGGCCTGCATCAATGCGGCGGCTACGATGTCACCACCCTTTTGACGCAAGTACACGTACACGGGTTCGGCAGTGGGCACCTCAGCACCACCCTCTGGCTCATAAACAGAGCCGGGCAGCCCAAAGAGATCCATAATGAGATTACCCTTGGCATCGAAATGAATGTCGGAGAGGAACTTCAGGTGCTCGTCTTCAGGATCGCCACCCCAGAGTTCCACTAAGCTTTCGCCCTCGAAGGTTCCACTTCCATTGACAACCTTGGTCACTTGGAACTGAATCGTCTGGCCAGTAGTCCACCACGACCAGTTGCCGCTTTGCACCTCGCCCCACACGGGGATGTTCAGAACGAAGGTGCCGTCTTCGTTGAAGGTAGCCTGGACGCGCAGCATATCTGAGGAATGTATGGGATTACCGTCTTCGTCGGTCATATAGAAGTTCCAGGTGCCGATAATGCTCGGATTTTGTGGTGATAACAGAGAAGCGGGCACAGGCACGGTGCCGTGAATCTTACCATCGATGGTACACTGGCCGCTGAGCGGGGCAAAGTCGGGGTGCACATCAATGTTGATGGGATAGGGTCCCGTCTCACTCATGTACATTTCCATCATGTTGAAGCTCTGGGCATCAGTCCACAGGAGGGCATTGGGGAAATAGGTAGGCAGATAGCCCTCGCCTACTTCTACGGCTTTAGCATAGTGGGTGATGAATGCAGGGGTTATCAGATAGGGGTCGGTAGTTGTATAGACATACTGCATACGGCCTTCCATATTCATTTCCAGCACGTTAATCTTACCACCCTCTATAGTCTGCCCATTTTCCAGAACCGCAGCTTCCACGTTGCCAGGGGCACACCAGAGGCGGAACTGCTGTTGATATGTAGAGCCTGGCCACAGCTCAAAGAGACCGAAGTGGTCGATAGTGGGGTATATTTCCTCGCCGAAGCCATAATTTTCCCACGGGAAGGTAATGGCATAGCGACCGGGAGCCAACACCTTGAAGTCATCGGCAGGGAAGGGCTGAATCCCAAGGGCATACGACTCAGAAGTTTGCCTGTCAATGTGCCCGAAGAAGGTCTGGGCATTGGGAATGTCGTATTCACTGTTTATGATAAAGCCCTCGTAGAAGAACTCTGCCGAGCATTGGATGGGGAACTTGCCTATGCCATTCGTATGCTCATAATGGAAGTCGGTCTTCACCCTGTCGCCCTCCACGACTTCTACAATCTCAAAGCCCACGTCGTCGAGGACCACGGTGTAGTTCTTGTCATGCACGCCGGTGCTGATCATCGCTCCGGTGTTGGGGTTGCAGCGATACCAGGTGCGCACAAAACTCGGATCGTCTACGTAGTCAGTGTAGTCGCTTAACTTGTGAATGTCATTAAAAACACGGGCGGAGATTTTCGTACCTTGAATCACACTGCCTACAAAGGTAGGCTGGTTCATGAGGCCTTGATATCCGGGATTTGTTGGTATTGCCGGCGTGTGGCAAGTCACTTCGTTTGACACCCATCCGTCTTTATCGCCTCCATGGAGCACCAAACGGAAGGAGTAGTTAAAGAAATGTGCAAACGCACTGCCGCCAGTGTAGTGGACAGGTGAACCGTTATCTGTTATTGTTTCCCAGTCACTCCCTCGTTTATTCTGTAGGGTATAGTATTCGCCGCCAAGCGTCTGCGGCGTGGGGAACTGCAACTCGACCTCGTATGACCAACTCTGGCCCTGGAAAGCTTCCAGTTTGGTGCGCAGTAGATGCAGCCCGCCGAAGTGTCCTGGCTCGGCTTGCTCAATGACTGGCATTTCAGGCAATGGGCCTTTCGAGGCCGGAACGACGTCCATGTGCTGTGCTGCCTGCGCTGCGCATACGGGCAGCAGCAAGGCAATAAGAATAAAAAGATTCTTTTTCATAATTCTTTATCGTTTAATTGATTTATAATTAGTGCAAGATAACAAGTTTTTGGGTACAATGCGCTGCGCATTATGTTACTTGAACGCAATGATAACCTGGATGGTGTTACCTGGGTCGTCGAGCAATGAGAACGTATGCTCGTCTTCTTTTTCAACAACCATTTCTCCAGCGTCAGCGTCCCATTTATAATCCCAGTCTTTTCTCGTGAAGCTAAAGTTCGAGAACTTCAGACCGTCCGCCTGGGTTATCATCCAGACTTTGGCATACTTGGCACCGATAACGTCTATATCACTATCTTCTTCATCATCATCCTTGTTAATGACAGTGTTTTCGTCAACCATGGGTAGCTCAGGGGTTACGTTGAATTTGTAATACTCTCTCCAGATAGGCAGGTCACCTGAAGTCCAGCCGAATTCATTATCTACGGTCAAGTTTTGTATCTTTGCCTGCATGGTATTGATGGCGTCAAAATCGACTATGTCGAACGAGGCCATCGTGCCAGGCAACAGATACGGATTGTCGTCTTCATCCGACTCAGCCTTGAAGCACTCCACATGCAGCTTATTGCCATTGAGAGTGGTCTTAATCCAGCCTGGGAGCATTGCTCCTATGGCCATGGCATTAGGATTCAATGTGTACATCTCTCCATCATTGTATGTAGACGAAGAGCAGAACAATTCACCGGTAATCATCACCGCTGCAATGTCTGCGGGCGGTGGCAGAATGTCGATTTCGTTGGTGTATTCCTTCTCAGTGTATCCTGTGTGAATGTCGGAAAGCTCAATAGTGTTCACCACCTTGTCATCAGGCGACACCAGTTCCAAGATTGGCTTTATTTCATTGTAGGCCAGCAGACCCACTCGCGTTTGAATTTTACCGGTTCCCTTTTCGTCGAGTTTCACTTCAAACTGGAACAGACCCTGCGGGGTATCTTCCGGATAATTCTTGAACCGTACCTTATAACCCTCGTAGGCTGACTTCATATCTTCCTTTTCCTCGTCGATGGAACTGTCATAGAAGTCCAGGACAATGGGGCTGTTTAGCTTTTTCATGTACTCTTTCAGCTGTGGCAGGCTCAAGAATTTGTCGTAGGCTTCTTGCTCCAATTCCTTCTTGATGGCATCTATTTGGAAGGGTATGACCCATTGATAGAGATAGCCACGCATCCTGTTGGATAGTTCCTCTTGGAGCTGCGATGACATACCACCTTCGGCAGTGTACTTCAATTCGGTGGCTTCTGCCAAACAGAAAGAATATCCACTGTAGTCGTTCCATATCTTATTGCAATAGTTGGTCACCTCCTCGTCTATCAAGTCATTGAGTTCCTTATTGGTGATGTTTTTCTTTTTGAAATAGGGCAATAGCTTCCATTTCCATTCCCAGTCTTCCATTCCATACACTAACTTTCCATTAGGATCGTCGCCAGCTCTTTTGTTGTAATAGAGATCGTAGGTCTTCCAGTAGAGGTCCTTTCTCCCGCTCCATCCCTCAGTGGCGAACTTGTTGATAGAATAGTCAATCATGGCGACGCTGGCCATTGATGCGAGCATGATGTTCGAGGCGCAGGCCGAAGCGAGTTTCGAAGTTATTTGCGTCAGACAGAGTTTCAGGGTGTTGCCTGCCACCTGTGCATCTTCACCGCGGAAGTCGTTGCGGCAGATTTGGTAGACGCTCAATGCTGTGCCGAGATGACCGAGCAGGTCACTGAACCCGCTGAGGAATTCGCTTTCAAGACCTAATGACTGCACTGCGTTGAAGCCGATGTCGAGTCCTATCTGTGACAAGTCAGAGTATTTGCCGGCAAAGGTTTCCAAGGCAGCCTTCTCAGGATCGTCGCTATTAACAATACCCTCTAAATGGTTGGCAAGCAAGGAATAGCTGATTTTGGGCTTTGCAAGATGGTCAACCAGCGCATCTCTGTCCAACAACTCTAACCAAGCCACATAGCCTTCTTCTTTTTTCAGGCTGAAAGCCTTGTAAAGTGAGAAGTGGTTGGTGCTGATGACCACCTCGCCCGTGCTCTCGTCATAATAGTTGTTCACGGGCTCCCATTCCTTCGTATCCTGGTTGTAGTACACAGCAAAAGCCCAGTCATCTTTACCAGCCTTCACGGGCAGGCGTATCTCGGCAATGCCGTCGAGTTGACTCTGTCCATCGAGTTTGAAGTCGTAGGCCACAACGTTTTCTTCACCCGCTTCCAAGAACTTCGGTGTGTCGCTGACTTTGTTCACGGTGAGCGTTGTAGGATTGGTTATGCAGCCTGAGTAAAACTGTACAGAGTAGTTGGGCGTTACAATAGCGGTGTGGTGGCCGTCAACAGTAAAACTGCCGTTTCCGTTTGCACCGATGGTACTTTTCGGCTCGCTCCATGATATGTTTTGGATTTCCAAGTTATCGTACTCCTTGCTTGGCTTATCCTTGATGTTGACAATGGTCTTGCCGTCTTTGTAGGTGACGTCGTTGACGCTCTCCAAGAGGTAGCTTGTTACCCTACCGTCCTTTGTCAGCACATCCATCTGATACTGCTGTGCCAGGACTGTCGTCGAGAAGGCCAGTATCGTTGTAATGATTGTGAATATCTTTTTCATAATTGTCTTCTATTTATCAATCTCTCAATTTGACTTCGTCTAAATCGCTCACGCTCGGCATAACTCAAACAAATTTGGCTCTGCTCTCGCTTACTCGCGATTTTCTCATTCTCTCATTTTCTCAATTTCTCGTTCTCAGTTTGAATGTTCCGCTTCCGCATTTTACCAGGAAGATGGTTCCGGGCATAGCTGCAGGCACGGAAAGCATGGCTCGCCCATTGGCCACACGGGCCGTACTGAGCAGCCGTCCGTCAGTGGCATAGAGCTGTACGCTCTCACCTTGACGCAATCCGTTGATACTGATTTGCCTGCTGTCTGGCGAGAATGAAACAGCGATGCGTCCGCCGCCGATGTCGTTGATGCCTGTGTCACTTACTTTGACGAAGCTGACGGACTTCACGTCATCCTGCTTTAGCTGAATTTCTTCTACGCCGTAGCTCTTCTGAATGTTGGAGGACGTAATGGCAATGTTTCGAATGGCGAGTTCATAGTTTTCGAACTCGTTGATATAGGTAAGTGTGGGCTTTGCAGCGAAGACAAATTCGTAGACCACAGCCTCGCCGGCAGTATTGGTCTGATTTGTCGTTACTCGAATGCCATTGCACTCGTTTTCGTCGGGTGCAGCAGCTGCCCGAATCCCAATGGTAAATGCGAGCAGACTCATGAAAAACATTGTTCTTTTCTTCATAATTGTTACTTTTGTTGATAATTATGCCACAAAGATAGGTAAAAGCCCCTATAGAACGACTATCAAAACACGGAAAACGACTATCAAATCACGGAAATGTTAGTCTTTTTCGACCTGTGCGGTTGAAACCTATCCGTTTTGTCGCGACATAGGACTGTTCTGTAGTGGGTGAAGCTTCCAAGCTTTGCAACTGTAGTAGGTCGGTCCTCCGAGCCCGACAACGGCAGTAGTTGGGTGAAACGATGTTGCGATGCCTGCCGCAAAGCTTGGAAGCTTCACCTACTACCTTAGCGGTTGCCACGCTAGCGTGGCCTCCTACAACCGCACAGCTCGGTCTTTTTAGCGGATATTGGTCAGAAACGCCTCTCTTTTTCGGTCATTGACGGGAGGCCTTCCCATTCTGACGGGAGGCCTTCCCATTCCGACGAGAGGGCTTCCCATTCTGACGGGAGGGCTTCCCATTCCGACGGGAGGGCTTCCCATCCTGACGGGAGGGCTTCCCATTCTGACGGGAGGGCTTCCCATCCTGACGGGAGGCCTTCCCATTCTGACGGGAGGCCTTCCCATTCCGACGAGAGGGCTTCCCATTCTGACGGGAGGGCTTCCCGTTCCGACGGGAGGGCTTCCCATTCCGACGGGAGGCCTTCCCATCCTGACGGGAGGCCTTCCCGTTCTGACGCGATGCCTTCCAATATTCCCTTATCGACCGATTTGGGTTCTTCCCACGCGTGCGTGTTATAGGAAGGCTAATCGGAAAAGTGGTTACACCTCTTGCACCTCTTGCATCTGACCGGGTGCAAGAGGTGCAAGAGGTGCTGGGTGTTTTTTTGTTAACCTATCCCATTAGTGTGCGCGCGAAGAGACATGATTGGTGAGCCATTCGCGGGGCGTCATACCCGTGACGGCCTTGAAGTTGCGGAAGAAGGATACCTCGGTGCTGAATCCTGATGCCGAAACAACGGCGGAGATCTTCATGTCGGGTTGCTGGCGCAACAACTCCTGGGCATGGCCGACACGGTAGGTGTTGACAAACTGCGAGAACGACTGACTGCGGACGCTGTTGATGCACTCGCTGACGTAGCTGCTGTTTGTGCCAAGGCGCACTGCTACATCTTGCAACTTCAAGTCGCTGTTCAGATAGAGTTGCTCTTCGTCCATGAGCTGGCAGATGCGCTCCATGAGTTCGGCGGTCTTTGTATCGACTTCGTCAGCGGATAACTGTGCTGTACCTGAAACCAATGGTTGGTCGTCTACTTGTTTATCGGTGACAGCTCTGTTCTTTCTGCGGCGAGTATATAAGATGTATGTAAATACGGCAATAACCGCAATGAAAAGAACTACCCACAACCAAGAAGAGCGAAGGGTGAAGAGCGAAGCTTCTGCTGGCGAGGTTGTGCCGAAGTGGTAAAGCCAGACGGCGGAGAGCGGTTTGTAGTTGTTGTCGGGATTGCCGCCTGCCAGAATCAGGTCGCCGTCGGGCGTCACGATGGGAATGGTGGTGGTGGCTTGATCTATCGAGTCGGTATAGTAGAGCGTCAGTGCCGCCGGCTGTTGGGCATAGTCGATGGAGAGTATATACTGGTAGTGATACGTGCTGTCAACACCCATGACATAGCCGCGCTGGCGCAAACTGTCGACTACGACAGGGCCTTTGTAGGCGATGGGACCGATTGGCCCCCGCATTGGTATGGGGCTGGCCGTCGGCAGCAGCGAGAATGTTGTGTCGCGCAACATGACAATGCCCCATTGCCCGTCCATGTCGGTAGCTGTCAGCAGGTAGGAATTGTTGCCGATACAGCAGGCGTCGCTGCTGAAGGGCAGGTCAAGGTAGACCGGGTACCACTGTTCCAACAGCGGCACGCGGAAGGCATCGCCTTTCACGCGGTCTACCCAGACGGTGTCCGGGTGCTGGTCGTACTGGTCGTTGCCGCTGATGATGAGTGCATCGTCGTTGGCCGTGCGGAGAATGTAGGGGTTGGAGCGCGCCTGAACGACGTCCTTGACATGCTGCACCTGGCTGTTACCATCGTAGCAGCCGATGGCATCGTCGGCATAGTGGTTGCCGGCAATGATGACGCGCCCGTCGGCCAACTGCGTGGCATTGGCAAGCACGCGGCGGCGGTCTAAGCAGCCGAAGCCTTCGAAAGTATGGGTCTCCGGCTTATAACGCTCCAACAGGAATGTCTGGCCGACGCCCAACGGCTCGTTGTGGCCACCACCGATGATGACCTCGCCCGAACGCAGGACTATGGCAAAGCCGTTGTCGTGGCTGTAGGCCATAGTCATCGGGTGCCACTTGCCGTCGGCGTAGTACTCGGCTGTCGGCGTGGTTACGAAGTTGGTGGTATGACCGCCTGTCACCGTCAGTTCTCCGTTAGCATAGAAGATGCTGTGACCACTGCGCGGCATGGTCAGGTCGGGCAACCGCTCGGGCGTAATGCGGACAGGCTGGGATTGCAAATCCCCGCCAACGGCGTTGGTGTTGGCTGCGGCAGCGCCGCAGCATAACAGACAGAGAGCAACGAGGCAGGGACTGCAAATGCCTGCCAACAGTGCTGACGGGAAGCCGTGTCTAAACATTGAAGCGGAAATGCATGATGTCGCCGTCTTGAACGACGTAGTCCTTGCCTTCGACGCCCATCTTGCCGGCTTCGCGGACGGCGGCTTCGGAGCCGTACTGGATATAGTCGTCGTACTTGATGACCTCAGCCCGTATAAAGCCTTTTTCGAAGTCGGTGTGGATGACGCCGGCGCACTGCGGCGCTTTCCAGCCTTTTTTATATGTCCATGCCTTCACCTCCATTTCGCCGGCGGTTATGAAGGTCTCGAGGTTCAGCAGGGCGTAGGCTTTCTTGATGAGGCGGTTGACGCCGCTCTCCTCCAAGCCCAGCTCCTCCAAGAACAGCTGCTTGTCCTCATAGCTCTCCAGCTCGGCGATGTCCTCCTCGGTCTTGGCGGCGATGACCATCATCTCGGCACCTTCTTCCTTAGCCAACTCCCCTACCCTACGTGTGAAGTCATTGCCGGACTTGGCATCCTGCTCGCCGACGTTGCAGACGTAGAGCACGGGCTTGGCGGTGAGCAGGAAGAGGTTGCGGGCACAGTCCTGCTCGTCCTTCGACTCGAACTCGACGATGCGGGCGTTCTTACCCTGTTCCAGCACTTCCTTGTAGGCTTTCAGCACGCCTACTTCCACTTTTGCCTCCTTGTTGCCTGCAGCAGCGGCCTTCTCGGTCTTGGCCAGACGGCTCTCTATGGTCTCAAGGTCTTTGAGCTGCAGCTCGGTGTCGATAATTTCCTTGTCGCGGATGGGGTCGATGGTGCCGTCGACGTGGGTGATGTTTTCGTCCTCGAAACAACGGAGAACATGGATGATGGCATCCGTTTCGCGGATGTTTCCAAGGAACTTGTTGCCTAAGCCCTCACCTTTGGAGGCGCCTTTCACGAGTCCGGCAATGTCTACGATTTCACAGGTTGCAGGAACGATGCGACCAGGGTGAACCAGCTCAGCGAGACGGGTGAGTCGCTCGTCGGGCACGGTGATGACGCCGACATTGGGTTCGATTGTACAAAACGGAAAGTTTGCTGCCTGCGCCTTGGCGCTCGACAAGCAGTTGAACAGTGTGGACTTGCCCACATTCGGCAGTCCCACGATACCACATTTTAATGCCATATTATTACTGATTTATCACTTTTCAGTTACAAACTGGGTGCAAAGATACACTAAAATAACCGAATCGGAAGGTTGTTTCTGTAGGTATCTTTAGGGAATTAAGTTTTTTTAAGGCAGTTGTTGGCCGTATTTTTCCAGTCTTTTACTACCTTTGTACCCCATATTGCCTGATTGTGACAAGTTTCATGTTTCATGTTTCATGTTTCAAGTGACAAGAAGAAAACAAATAACCATATTATTAACAATTTAAAAAACAGTAAAGCTTATGAAGAAAATTACATTTATGATGATTGCCCTTCTATGCACTGTAGTGGCTTTTGCCGCCGGGCCGAAGAGGCAGTTCGATGCACAGCTGTCAAAGCCTGCTAAGACGCAGGTGCAGTTTGGCAAACAGATTAATCCCAAGCAGGCTCTGAAGATGCCGACCAAGCGTGTTCCTGCCGGCAAGTTGCAGGCTCCTGCTTCAAATTCAAAGTTCCGCACAATGGCAGCCAAGGCTCGTGCCAAGGGTATAACCCCGAGAAAAGCGAAGGCTGCAGATGTGTTTAGTCTGATTGTCGGTGAGAACAAGATGCTCATTTCCGACTATTATGAAGTTGGCGAGGAGGGTAAGCTTATAGAGGCTGCTCCTGCCATGGGTGGTACGCTTGTCAGCGTGACGCAGATTGACGATAGGACTATCGGTATCGACGGGTTTACTGCAGACGCAGAAGAGACCATTCAGGCAACAGTGGAACTTACAGAAGATGAAGATCTGCTGAAAGAAGGTGTTGTTGCTACTCTTGCTATTCCTGAGGGACAGACTCTGTTTACACGCGTATTAGAAGGCGACAAGCCTGGCGAAGAGATTGTTTGTGTAGTTGTATTGGGTAACGCCACTGCTGAAGGTGACATAACCGGATATGTGTTCGATGATGGCACGATTTATCTTGCTGATCTGTGGTATGACTATCTTGGTAAGGGGTCTACAGAGGAGTATCTAGATTATATGTGGAGTGGCCTGGTTTATTCTTCTCTCATTGTGACAGCTAATGGTACAATGGATTGGACTTCCTTCAAGGAGGATCAGGCCACCCACGAGGTTCAGACAGTAAAACAATCTGTCAACGTGTATATCTATCAGGATCCTGAATCGCCCAAGACAGCAACAATCTATAACTTTGCTGGCTGGGAGACTGCCATTGTTGTTGATATGAAGGAGGACCAAACTTTTGAAATTAAGAGTCAGCTGGTTGAAGATGGTGGTGAAACATACGGAATGTTCTACACCTACGGATTGTCTGACGATGAAAGTACTATTTTTGCCAACTTGACAGGTGTCGGTACAGAGACAACACTGACTATTGACGGTAAGTTTACTGCATACGCCGAGACTGGTTATTGGTATGGCTCACAGGGTCTCGCTACCATTACCATGACCGATGGCGAGTTTGCATACCCATTTATTCCTGATGTGGCTGCCATGCCTGCTGATCCTGCAATCGCGAGTGTCGGTGCCTACGACCCTGAAAAGGACTATGGTTATGTGATTGCCGACGTACCCGTCACCGATGTGGACGGTAACGACATTAAGGAGTCGAAGCTCTACTACGTGTTATATGCAGACGTTAAGGGAGAGATTACTCCGATAACTTATCCTGCCGAATTGTACAAGAATCTTGATGAGGACCTTACTGAGATTCCCTACACTCTTGATGACGGTTATGATTTCCAGGCAGCAACTATTAATGACCACCTTTACAAGGTAGTTTACTTGAACTGGAACTTTAATGATTACGACCGCATCGGTATCCAGAGCATCTACCGTGGTGGTGACAAGGAGAACGTAACCGAAATACAGTGGGTTACATACGAGAAGCCAAATCCCGTTTGGGTGGCAGCAGCTCAGGGTTATGAAAACGAAACAGTGGTTGAGTCGATTACTTTCACCGATACCGATGTAACTGGTACACTGACTGCTGGCACCAACAGCGCTTCTCCGACGTATTATGAGGAAGGTGAGTCGCTGCGTATGTATTCTACCAACACCCTAACCATTACCTCTCAGAAGCCAATGGCAAAGATTCTGTTCACTTTTGCTGACGATGCAAGTGCAAACCAGAAGAAATTGGAAGCTGAGGGCTACGATGCCGAAAGTGGTGTATGGAAAGGCGAGGCTACTTCTGTAACGTTTGCTGTGCCTGCGAAGACAGGTTTGACAGCTCCTCAGGCTCGTATTAGTAAGATTGAGGTTGTTTACGTAGGTGCTCCTGAAGATGTTAGTGTTGTCGAGCTGCCAGAAGGTGTTGAGGTCGAGGAGTGGTTCCTTACCGCATCTTCTTATAGCGGCAAGCTGCGTGGCGTTAAGGCTGGCGTGGCTAAGGATGGTAACTACCTGTATATTCAGGGTCTGTGCGAGTATCTGCCTGACGCTTGGGTGAAGGGAACAATCGATGGTAATACCGCAACGTTCGCTACCGGTCAGTATTATGGCCAGCTTACGGCAGGAGGTGAAACATACGATTTCTTCTTCGCAGGTATTGATCCTGAAACAGGTAAGTTTGCCGACGTGGAGTTCATCATTGACGAGGAGGCTGGCATGATGGTAGCTGCTGATCAATACATTTATCTTTTAGATGGCAATAACCAATGGTATAACTACTATTATGACGTCATCATCTCGCAGGAGGAGCTTGAGGCTCCCGAGGCTATTGTTGCTCCTGAGGATTTGGTTGCCGAGCCTTACCATTTCAAGGGTGTTTACGAGGTTGAGCAAGAAGACGGCTCCCTCAAGGAGGTGGAAGAAACTCGTCCTATAAAGGTGGGCTTCTATGGCTCTAACGAGGTGTACATCCAAGGTCTCAGCTATGCGGTTGAGGATGCTTGGGTGAAGGGAACTATCCGCGAGGGTGTGGTTAGTATTCCTGAGACCTATTTGGGCATTTATGAAGATTATTATGTAGTTGGTGGTAATTTATATCATGATGACTTTGAACTCTTCTTCTCTGGCGCAACATTAGCTTACGATGCTGAGACTGGCATGTTTACCTCTGCGGATGGTTATGAAAGCTATGATTCTCCGGAATATGGTTTCACATTTGATGAGTACACTGATGTCGTGCTGACGAAGGTTGAAGAGAAGGTTGCTATTCCTGCTGCTCCTGAGATTACCGAATTTAATATTGATGGCAATTATCCATACGTAACGTTCAATGTTCCCATTGAGGATGTGAATGGCGACCCGCTTCTTGTTGACAAGCTGTATTATACTCTCTGGATTCAGAAGGCCGGCAGTCAGCCGACACAGTTGACTCTTACCAAAGACCTCTACGAGAATTTGACTGAGGACATGACTGAGATTCCTTACGGTTTCGTAGATGATTGGGATTTCTATATTAGCAAAGTCTACTTGAATCAGGACGAGGAAGAGATTGCTTCTTGGACGAACATTGGTATCCAGAGCATCTACTACGGTGGCGATGAGTGCCGCAAGTCGAACATTATCTGGCTTGAAGGTGAGCCTACTGGTATTAGCAACGTGAATGCTGAAAACGGCAAGGCCGTCTACTACGACCTGCAGGGCCGCATGACCAATGCAAGTGCCAAGGGTCTGCTCATCAAGCAGGTTCGTAAGGACGATGGTACTGTGAAGACCGCAAAGGTTGTACGCTAACGAAGACAAGAAACCGCAACGCTCAGAGGTGTTGCCCAGACAGGCTTACAACGCCTATCGTGATAACAAAGAACTGCCTCCAAAACGGGGGCAGTTCTTTTGCGCTTAGACGGTGGGAAACTATAACAGATAGCCGTGCTTCTTCAGTTGTATCTCAAACTTTTTCAGGTCTTCGATCTTGACCATGATACGGTAGCCCTCTGCGCGAATGACAATCTGGCGCAGTACAGGATCTGTTGTGACGAGCTGAACGAGGTCGCGGTTCTCCGGGTTGAGGGTGTAGCGCTTGTAGCTTTGCTGGTCTTCTGAAAGCGGGTGGCAGTGCTGCAACAGCGATTGGAAGAACTGCTCCCAAAGCGGGGGTAGCTCGTCGGAGATGAACTGCCGGAAGATTTTGATTTTGCTCTCCACGTCGGCCTTCGTATGGCAGTTGGAGAGGAATGAAAGGGAAGACGTCTCGAAGCGATTCTTGGAGATGGGTATGCTGGTGTCTTTCAGCAGCTGGGCGTAGGGGTTGGGTTCTACCAGGGAACGGATGATGAGCCTTTCTGGATCGAGTTCGAAGTAGGCCACGTGTTCTTGCTCAGGTGTTTCATATTCGTCGGTCAGGCCGAGGGCGTAGCAGCCAAGGGGCGTCAGACGGATGAATTCAAGAGAATCGAAGGGCGACAGGTTGATATTTTTGTCTTCGTTGATGGCAATCTCGGCAGCACCAATGCTGGCCATGAGGAAGGCACACATTTGCAAACCCGTGAAGCCGAACTCCATAGCATAGCTATTGGCAGCAATGTTATTGCCCGTGTACTCATTGGTCATCTGCGTGTTCGACTGCTCGTCATTGGGGTGGAAGACAAGAGTGGTAAAGCGTGAACTGTTACTGCCGTTTTCAATGCCATAGACCTTCAGGAAGATGTCGCGCATGCTGACCCACCGTTCCGGCTCTTCGCAAAGCCAGGTAAACATGATGTTGCAGAGTTTGGCGTGGCGGCCGTAGTCGGTCATCTGTCGCCTCAAACCCTTGATGTGCGGGTAGAGCATGTTGACCAACCAGTATCTGATGGATTTGAACTCGTTGAAAAAAGAACGTAGCGTATCTTCGTATGTGGGGTTCTCTGCTTTAACGATGAATTGTCTGGTGAGTGTCAAAAGCTGTATGTAGGAGAAAGCGCGCAGATTAGTCCGAAACTCCGTTGTGTCTCCAGGGAAGAACTCGGTCAATGCCAGTTTTTTCTGAGCACGTTTCATATCAGCCGTTCCCACGCCATTCTTTTTCAGAGGAAACTCGCCTTGCTGGTAGAGCCCGCAGAAGAGCTGGTAGTGAGCCTGGCTTTCGGCTTCGAAATTGACGGTGCGGTAATGTCCTTCGGGCAGTTCGTTGAGTCCTATCTCTTGGTCAAAAGCTTCAGGAAAGAAGAGGGGCAGGAAGATGGCGTGAATGGCAGGGCTGATGGTAATGTAACTCTCATATTCGCGATAGCCGTAGCGCCCTATCTCGGCGGAGCGGTAGTTTTCTATGGAGAACCATCCAAACTCGCGCTTGTTCCATACAATTTTGTCGCTGTAATAATAGTACGACCGCTCTTGGCTGAACAGGTTGTTGGTGGTCTTGAGAATCTTTTTGGCTTCCTTTTGCGTGACGAACAGTTTGAAGAGTATCGTGCGCCATAGTTCTTGAAGCTCGTCGCTCATCGAGTCGATGTACATTTGCAGGTTTTGGTCGCTGGCCAGAATGAGTGCCACCCCCTGAGCAATGCCGTTTTTCGACGTGTTTGTCTTCATCATCTGTGTGACCTCTGTAGCCTCGACTACACGGCCACTTCTGGTGGCGCGCATCACCTTGCCGTACTGGCTGAACCATGGGGAGAATGTCTCGGCGTAGTGTAGCAGCTGATTTTTGGTACAGCGGTTCTCTAAGAAGTCTGTGATGGAGTTCCATTGGTCGGCCGTAGGCTCTTCGAGCATCAGGTTAGGCAGTGTGGGTATGCTGTTTCCGAATAAATCTTGTGGCATGTTTCAATCACTTTCTCATTTTCTCAATTTCTCATTTTCTCAATTTCCAAAGATGTACTTGATGTCTTCCTCTGTCAGTCGCTTAGTGATGGCGGCATCGCCCGTGATGAGACTGTCGGCCAGGTCTTGCTTCTGTTGTTGCAACAGGCGTATTTTCTCCTCGATGGTGTCGCGGGTAATCAGGGCATAGCTCATGACCTTTGCCTTCTGTCCGATGCGGTGCAAGCGGTTGATGGCTTGCTCCTCGGCGGCCTTGTTCCACCACGGTTCGAAGATGTAGACGGTGTCGGCCACGGTGAGGTTCAACCCTACCCCACCCGTCTTCAGCGTCATCAGCAGGGCGCGGCAACCGGCGTCGTTCTGGAAACGCTCGATGACGGCACGGCGGTCTCGGGTCGAGCCGGTCATCGTGGCATAGTCGATGCCAAGCTCCGTGAGCCGCTCGCCGACCAGCTCAATACCAGCGATGAAGTTGAAGAAGATGACAACCTTATGGCCGCCCGCCACGGCCTCCTCCACCTGTTCGCAGAGTAGCGGAATCTTTGGCGAGGCAATGGCACCGTCGCTGAGGCTTTCAGGCACAGAGGCGATGCGGCGCAACTCAGAAAGTGCCTGGAACATCATCATCTGCGACTTATCTAAGCCCTGAGTCTTGATGCTGGCCTGTATGGTCTCTTGATAATAGCGGCGGCGCTCCTCGTAGAAACGCATGTGGTCGCTTTCCATCTCAACATATAGCGTCTGTTCCATGCGGTCAGGGAGTTCTGTCAGCACGTCTTTCTTCAGGCGGCGCAGCATGAAGGGGAAAATTTTACGGCGAAGGGCTTCTGTGGCTTCCTTGTCGGCACCGTGCTGGATGGGTCCGGCATATTGGCGGTTGAAGTCATCGAGCGAGCCGAGCATGGCGGGGTTCAGGAAGCGGTAGAGCGAGTACAGCTCCGTCAGGTTGTTTTCTATCGGCGTACCGCTGAGTGCCAGACGGTGCTTGCCATTCAGTAGCAGCACAGCCTGTGTTGTCTGCGACTGCAGGTTCTTAATGTTCTGGCTCTCGTCAAGAATGATGTAGTGGAACTCCTGTTCACGGAACTCCTCAATGTCGTTGCGCACCAAGGCGTAGGTGGTAAGTACAAGTTGCTGCTTCATGGCCTCCTGCAGGTCGCGCTGAACTCCGTAATAAATATAGTAGGTCAGCTGCGGCGCAAACTTCTTTAGCTCGTCCTGCCAGTTGAAGAGCAGGGAGCGGGGCATGACTATCAAAGAGGAACCCACCCCTAACCCCTCCCCAAGGGAGGGGGATGAAGTTAGTTTTTTCTTTGATTTTTTAGTAGAGGAACTATCTAAACTCCCCTCCCTTGGGGAGGGGCAGGGGGTGGGTTTATAGACTTTCACCAGCATCGTTATTGTCTGTAGTGTCTTACCCAAGCCCATATCGTCGGCCAAGCAGCCTCCGAAGTTGTTGTCGTAGAGGTAGTTAATCCATTTCACGCCTTCCTTCTGGTAGTTGCGCAGCTTGGCGTTGACACCTGTAGTGCTGAGCCGTTTCGAGGCTAACCGGTTGAAGCCTTCGTAGAACTCGCGGTAGTGTTTGAAGGTTTCCCCTTCAAGCTTCTCCTGCAACAGGCTCTCTATCTCAGGCAGGTCGAAGAACGACACTTTTACCTTGTCACCCTTCTCCACCTTATGGAAGATGCGCTCCAAGCGGTTCATGTATTGTTCGTCCACCAGGCCGCGCTGGCCGTCGCCCAAGGTGATGTACTTCTGCTTCCTATATTGGGCGAGGAACGTCTTTAGCGACATCTCCTCGTCGTCAATCAGGACGGTGGCAGAACCTTCTAAGAAGTCGATGCCCGATGATAGCTTCAGGTTCATCTTTGGCTGTATGGGCTTCACTTTGTACTCCTTCAGTTTGTCACTGCCCAACAGCTGATAGCGGCGCACCAATTGCGGCAGGGCCTGCAACAGGAACGGGCCGGCGGTTTCTTTGGGGATGATAAATTCGCCGCCGTAGTCCCATACGTCCTTTGCCGCCGTCTTCGTAGGTGCGTAGGTAATGATGGTCTTGCGCAGTTCGGCTTCGTCCTGGGCTTCGTCAGTGTGTACGATGCGGCGCAGCAGCACCTGATGCTCCATGGTTAGCGTAGCTAAGTAGGTCAAGTCGAACCTCTGAGCGAAGTCGGCATCGGTGCCTGGCAGCGTGTATATCAGCCGCAGGTACAGGGCCATGTCGGCATCCACCTTTTCAATGATTATTGTGGGTACAGTTTCTATTGTCTGTTCACTCTGTACCAACTGGTAGTCCTCGAAGTCGAGGTCAACATTATCAATGTAACTGTAGAATACGGACAGATACTGCTCCAACATCGTCCGTAGGAAGATCTCGTTGAAGAACCCGATACGCAGATAGTTCTCGCCCAACGATGCAATGGGGTAAATGGTGTCATCAATTAGTGCAAAGACATCGCTCAAAAGCTGGAAAGGTTGTGGCTGTTTTCCTTCGCAGCGTGCAGATATGATGGGGGTACACTGTTCCTTGTCTGCAACAATTCTAACAACAATGGTGGCAGGCGTATTACTGACTTTCAGGGGCTGTAATCTCGCGTCCACGAGATTGTCGCACCTGAGTAGGGCAAACAATAAGTAGGGATAGTCGTGCAGCCGTATGCCTTGCTCCTCGTCGGTGTCCCAACTGATGCGCATGGCCTGCTCCTGCTGTATGTTGTCGATGATACGCAGCACATTGAACGTTTCGCCCTGATACTGTTTGTAGTCAGGCATGACAACATTGCCATTTTCATCGACCACTGTTACTGCAGCTGTTGGAGAAGACTTGAAATCCCCTCCCCTGTCAAAGGTCAGGCGGAATAGCACTTTCACCTTCCCTACCCCACCCTTCTGCTGGCTGGCTTGCCGGAAGGTTGTCTTATGGAATTGGCTCAGGAAATCGTTCATTTTTAATTATATCTTATACACGGAATTATTTTATTTCGCCACAAGCACATACCGCCAATCGTAATAGTTGGCGATGGTGGCGGCGTCGTGAATGGGATGAAGCTGGCGAGTGACGGGGTGGCGCTGTGAGACGTCTGTCAGCGTGCCATCGGGGTTGTGGCTATTGAACTCTAACAGCGTGGCTGTACGGGCTGATTCTGCCACAGGGCCGAAACCAACTGGCGGTATGTTTTCCAGAGTACAGTTCAGCAATACCACTTCGGCGTGGGGATAATTCTGTCCGTGATTGTCAGGCAGACGGGCAATGACGGCATCTTGTCCGAGTCCGCGGAAGTGACAGTCGATGAAGATGTTGCCATGATTCTCCTCGTTGTTGCGAATCCACATGAAAGGTCCCCAGCTGACCAACGTGCAGTGATTGAAGTACGACGGCCCACGTCCGAGAATCGTGTCAGCATCGCCCTCAATGACACAGTTTTGGAAATAGGCACTGCCGTTGACCTGCAAAGCGTCGCCAGAGCCTTTTATCCTCACATTCTCCACATAGTTACGCTCACCGTTGAGCAAGAAGCCTTCTGCCTGTCCTTGACAATCCGTTTGAAGCGTGAGGTTGCGGAACACCATATCCGTGCAGTTGTCGGCGGCAAAGGCGGCACGACGCGAAGGAAATGTACCTCGTTTCTCGTTCGTCTTGATGTCCCATGGATGAGGGTTGAACACTTCGTTATTGGGATAGTGGATGAACACGCCGTCGCGCGATGCCCCCTCAATGGTGACGAAGCGTTTGTTGCGGAAATACACCAGTTCCTCGTATTCGCCATTGGCCACCGTTATCGTTACCCGCTCCTGCTCTGTAGAAAGGAAGTCGGGCACAAAGTCCATGGCTCCCTGCACGGTAGAGAAGTCGCCACTACCATCGGCTGCCACCGCGATATGTCTGCTGTCCTTGGCTGGGGCTGACGACTTTGTGGTGAACGTCCACGCCCGCTTTCCTTTGATGCCCTTAAACCCAGGGAATACATCGGCATCGATGGTCACAGCATAGCGGTGCCCATACTCCAGCATCTGGTGGTGCAGGTAGATGGTGGCTGTGCGATCATGAACAATGACAGGATAGAAATGAAAAGCGTCGCTGAAGCCGCCGATGATGGTCAGCTGATACTTTCCTACGTCCTGTGACCACGCAGCGGCTCCTGAGGGCGTTCCTGGCTTCGTGTTGCGGTTATTGATGTCCTGTGACTTGTACTGATAAGGTACGGGCGTGTAAACGGCGTCAGGGTTGTTTGCCTGCGATGTGACAGGCCCCGCTGGGATGCTCAGGTCAAGGCAGTCGGCCAGACGTCCTGTCGTGAGGTCATAGACGCAAATCTTGCCCTTGCTGCCCACCGTCACCTCGTCCGGGAAGGTCAGCGTCAGGTGCGTGTCTATGTTCACCCCTTCTGCTCCGCAAGCAGGAAACATCTGCACGCCGTCAACCCCGTTGGCGGCCATTGTCAGCGACAGAAGCAGGTTGGCTAAGATAAAAGTTACTTTCTTCATTTGTCAGCATTTTGTACTTTTCTTCCTTGTTCATCAGTTTTGTTCTACAATACTTCTCTCAATGTCCTCCAGGGCCTTGAGGTCTTCCGCATCTGCCAGTTGTGCATCGTAATGCTTGCGGTTTGTGTCGAATTCGTCATAGACTTTGCGCACGATGCTTTCCATTTCGGCATTCGACACACTTCCCTTACCCTGCAAGATGTCTTTTTCTTGGAACGTGAGCAGGTTGTCCACGTTCTGACGCCAATACTGAAGTGTGAGGTCGCGGCGGCCTTTCACACGCTCTTCGGCACTGGTAAGGAAAATGTCAACGAGCCTGTTCAGAGAGTCAATCTCGTCATTCTGAAGATAGTTCTTGGCTATGATGACATCCCCTTTACGAACGATGTTTCCCTTCCAGGTTGTAAGCCCCATATTAGGTTTTTGTGCATCGGCACGGGCCACGATTAGCTCTGCGGCTGTCTGATGGGTGACGGCATAGAGTAACTTGTTCTGTGTTTCGGCGAAGAACATCTGTGTAGCCTTGTCCGTCTTGTCGTAATCGCTGCTGAGGGCAAAGAGGTCGCGCACTTTCTGATAGAACCGTTTTTCGGAAGTTCGGATGTCTCTGATGCGTGCCAGCAGCTCATCGAAATAGTCAGGTCGGCCATCGGGATTTTTCAGCCTCTCATCATCCATCGTAAAGCCTTTCACGAGATATTCTGTCAGATGTTCCGTTGCCCATTGCCGGAATTGAGTGCCACGAATGCCACGCACCCTATAACCAACGGCAATGATCATCTCCAATGAGTAAAAGACCACGTTGTAATTCTTGCCATCGGTGGCAGTAGTTAAGTAATTCTTAACAACTGAAATTTCATTTAACTCCTTTTCTTTCAGTATATTAGCTATGTGCATACTGATGTTCGGCTTCGAGGTGGCAAAAAGTTCTGCCATCTGTTGCTGGTTCAGCCAAATCTTTCCGTCTTTGGCATACAGTGCCACGGATGCTCGTCCGTCAGTAGTGCGATAGATGATGATATTCTGTTCGTCGTTCATTGTTTGCTTGGTATTTTAATGTGCTTCCAACCAGTTCTTGCCAAAGCCGGAGTCGGCAACGAGGGGGACTTTGAGGGCGATGGCGTTTTGCATTTCCTCGATGACGATGGCCTCTACCCTACCCTGCTCTTCCGGATACACGCTGAAGTTGAGTTCGTCGTGAACCTGGAGAATCATTTTCGAACGGATGCCCTCGGCCTTGAAGCGGTTGTGGATGCGAATCATCGCTACCTTGATGATGTCGGCGGCAGTGCCCTGAATAGGTGCATTAATGGCATTACGCTCAGCAAAACCACGTACAGTGGCATTGGCCGAGTTGATGTCTGGCAGATAGCGACGGCGGCCAAATAGCGTCGTTACATAACCTTTCTGGCGGGCTGTCTGCTTAGCCTGCTCCATATAGTCATGAACCTCTGGGAACGTTGTAAAATAGCCGTCAATGAGCTGCTTGGCTTCGTCGCGGCTGATGTCGAGGCGTTCGGCAAGTCCGAAAATCGTGATGCCGTAGATGATGCCGAAGTTGGCACGTTTTGACTTTGTTCGTTCGTCGCGCGTCACCTCGTCGATAGGTTTCTTGTAGATATTCGCGGCTGTTGCAGCGTGCAAGTCCTTACCCTCGCGGAACACTTTTATCATCTCCTGGTCATTGGAAAGATGGGCCATCACACGAAGTTCTATCTGACTATAGTCTGCTGAAAAAAACAGACAACCAGGCTCTGGGACAAAGGCCTTTCGGATTTCCTTGCCATCCTCACCTCGGATGGGAATGTTTTGCAGATTCGGGTCGCTCGAAGAGAGTCGCCCAGTAGCTGTCACCGTCTGGTTAAACGACGTGTGAATGTGTCCTGTTCGAGGGTTAATGAGGTGGGGTAGGGTGTCGATATATGTTCCGAGCAGCTTGGTTAATCCTCTGTATTCCAAGATGTCAGCCACGATTTCATGCTTGTTCTTCAGTTGTTGCAGCACTTCCTCAGAGGTGACGTATTGGCCGGTTTTTGTCTTCTTAGGCTTCTCGATGATACGCAGCTCGTCGAAGAGAATAGTGCCCACCTGCTTGGGCGAGGCGATGTTAAACGACTTGCCAGCCAACTCATAGATACGATGCTCGATTTCCTTCAAACGTCCGTTCAAAATCTCTGACGTTTCTTTTAACGATTCTGTGTCAAGGCAAACGCCAGTCATTTCCATTTCTGCCAATACAGGCATCAACGGCATTTCGATGTCATAGAACAGGTCTTCACACTCGAAACGCTTCAATTCTGGCTCCAGTTTATTCTTTAGTCGTAGGGTGACATCGGCATCTTCGCAGGCATATTCATAGACGAGAGTAGGGGAGAGGTCGCGCATGGAACGCTGATTCTTTCCTTTTGGTCCTATGAGCTCATCGATGTGGATGGTCCTATAATTCAAATACACTTCAGCCATGAAGTCCATGTTGTGACGAAGTTCGGGCTGGATGAGGTAGTGGGCAATCATCGTGTCCCACATGCGCCCTTGCAACTGAATGTTATAGTTCCTTAAAACTTCCAAATCGTACTTTAAGTTCTGTCCAATTTTCAAAATTTTCTGGTCTTCGTAGGCGGGTTTAAAGATATTAACAATCTGTAGAGCTTTTTCACGTTTGGCAGGAATGGGCACGTAAAACGCCTCAAATTCCTTCACGGCGAAGCTTAAACCCACCAATTCGGCATCAATCGGAGATGTTGACGTGGTTTCCGTGTCTAAACTGAGAATTTCGTTTGTCAAGAAATATTCACATAATTTCTTCATTTCTTCCTCATTATCAACGAGTTTGTAATTGTGAGCCACCGTTTTTAGGCTCTCAAAACTCGAATTTTCGTCGGCATTTGACCCGTCCATAGGATATTCTGCAAACAAATCGAGTTGTCCGTTAGCAGGAATTGACGCTTTTTGAGGTTTTTTAATAATCTTGTCCGCCAGCTGCTTGAACTCCAATTCTGTGAACAATTGGCGCAGTTTGTCGTTGTCAGGTTCCACAAGTTTCAACTCGTCCATGTTCAGCTCGATGGGTACATCGGTTTTGATGGTCGCCAGGAAGTAACTCATCTTGATGTCGTCCACATGATCGATGACTTTCTTCTGAAGCGCACCTTTCAGTTCGTCGGTTCTTGACAACAGTTGCTCGACGCTGCCGAAGTCGGCAATGAGCTTTGCGGCAGTTTTCTCACCAACGCCAGGACACCCAGGGAAGTTATCGGAGGAGTCGCCCATGAGTGCCAGCAGGTCGATGACCTGGAGTGGGGTAGTGATGCCGTATTTCTCGCAAACCTCCTTCGGCCCCATCACCTCGTAGCCCCCACCATGACGCGGACGGTAGATGTTGGCCAGCTCTGTGACCAACTGTCCGTAGTCTTTATCAGGGGTCAGCATATAGCATTTCACGCCGATGGAATCGGCTTTTTTTGCCAAAGTTCCAATCACATCGTCGGCCTCGTAACCGTCGGCCTGCAGGATAGGAATATGGTACGCGCGGAGTATATCCTTGATGATAGGTACGGCTTTGTGAATGTCTTCTGGCGTAGCGTCGCGCTGGGCTTTGTAGGCAGGGTAAGCCTCGCTGCGGAACGTAGGGCCGTGAGGGTCGAAGGCCACGCCGATATGCGTCGGCTGCTCCTTCTGCAGCACCTCGTTCAGTGTGTTGCAGAAGCCGATGATGGCACTGGTGTTCTGGCCTTTTGAGTTGATTCGCGGGTTCTTGATGAAGGCGTAGTAAGACCGGTAAATGAGCGCGTAAGCGTCTAAAAGGAATAGTTTATCCATAACAAGTGAGAATTTTCGCGTAAAATTACTAAAAAATTTCTGATTATCGGAAGATTTTCACTAATTTTGTACGAAAATTCTTGCAAGATGGATTATTTGTCTCTGATTAAGCAGCCTATTGAGAAGGATTTGAACGATTTTGTAGAGTTGTTCAACGAGTCGCTTACCCATAAGGACGACCTTTTGGGGTCGGCACTATCGCACATCCGTCAGCGCGGCGGAAAGCGTATGCGCCCGATGCTGATCCTGCTGACAGCCAAGAACTTCGGTGATGTCTCTGCCGTTACCCAGAACGCTGCCGTTGGCCTTGAGTTGCTGCATACGGCTTCGCTCGTTCACGACGATGTGGTGGACGAGAGTAAAGAGCGCCGCGGACAGGCCTCAGTGAATGCTTCGTATGATAATAAGGTGGCTGTGCTCGTTGGTGACTATATTCTTTCAACCGCCTTGCTGCGTGTGTCGCTGACTGACAATCAAAGAATCATACAAATCCTGGCCGAGCTTGGTCGCACTTTGGCTGCTGGTGAAATCCTGCAGTTGTCGAACATTCAGAATCAGGAGTTTTCGGAAGAGGTTTATTATCAGATTATTAACAATAAGACTGCCGCTTTTTTCGAGGCTTGTGCCGTGATTGGTGCTCTGTCGGCTGGTGCATCCGAGGAAGCTGTTAAGGCTGCTGCAAAATTCGGACAAAACATCGGTATGATTTTCCAGATTCGCGATGACATTTTCGACTATTTCGACTCCAAGGAAATCGGCAAGCCGACGGGCAACGACATGATGGAAGGAAAGTTGACGCTCCCCGTCATCTATGCCCTGAACAAAATTCCCTTTGAGTCGATGCAGACGCTGGCCCGTAAGGTGAAGGCAGGCACCGTCAATCCCGATGAAATCGCTGTTTTGGTGGAGTTTACAAAGGGAACCGGTGGTATTGAGTATGCCGAGCGCCGGATGGATGAAATTGCCCTGGAGTCCCACAAATTCATCGATGAATACGTGAAATCTGATCTAAAAGATTCCTTCAAATCCTATTTAGACTACGTCATACAGCGCAATATGTAATCATTTCCCCTCCTGAGTAGGAGGGGTTAGGGGTGGTCTGAACAACATCTAAGTCCGCCCAATAAGCGCTGGCTCAGACCCCCTCTAACTCCCCCTACTTTGGGGGAGAAAAGGTTACTTATCAAAAGAACTTCACCTCTTCGCCGACAACCTCGCTCAACAGCAGGTTTGCCAGTCTCGATGTTCCCATGCGGAACCACTGATTGGTGAGCCATTTCTCGCCTAAGACCTCTTTGACGATGGTGTAGTAAATGAGTGCATCCATCACGCTGTTAAGGCCGCCAGCGGGCTTAAAACCAATCTGTACACCCGTCTGCTCGTAGTATTCCTTGATGGCCTGGCACATCACGTAGGCGGCCTCTGGCGTTGCTGCCGGCTGCTCTTTACCGGTAGAGGTCTTGATGTAGTCAGCACCTGCATACATCGACAGGATAGAGGCCGTCTTGATGTTGCTGGCCGTCTTCAGGCAGCCTGTTTCCAAAATCACCTTCATAGCCTTGTCGCCGCAGGCTTCCTTCATCTGCTGAATTTCATCGCAGACGGTCTCGTAGTCGCCGCTGAGGAAAGCACCCACGGAGAGCACCATATCAATCTCTGTAGCGCCGTCTTTCACGGCCAATGAGGTCTCTACCGTCTTCACCTCAATCAGTGCCTGTGACGACGGGAAAGAGCCACTGACGCAGGCTACTTCAACGCCCTCGACCTCCAGTGTTTCGCTAACAATTTTGGCGAAGCGTGGATAGACGCAGATGGTGGCTACGTGGGGTAGGGTGGGGTAGGCTTCTTCAAACTGGTTTACCTTTTCCGTGAAGGCCATCACGCTCTCATCGGAATCAGTGGTTTTCAGGGTGGTCAGTTCCACGCTTCCCAACAGGAATTTCTTCACTTCCGGCGTGTCGTTCTGGTGTACTTTCGTGGCAATAATCTGCTTTACTGCCTCACGCACTTCTTCATCGCTGATTTCGAGGTTGTACTTCGACAGAGCCTCTTCATACATTGTCTTTTCTGTCATTTTATTGAAGTTTTAAGTTTAGGTTATTTACGCTTTCAGTTTAGGGTTTTCTATGTGCCGCAGGGCATCGCGGCGAGTCTTCTTTTCTATCGATTTCAGCAGTTCCTCAGTCAGGTCAACGCCTGTCTGATTGGCTATGCAGAGCAGCACCCAGAGCACGTCGGCCATCTCGTCGCCCATTGCTTGGCGACCGTTATCTGCACCCCGCGGATCGGTTTCTTTCCATGATTGCTCACCATAGCGGCGGGCCATGATTTTAGCCAATTCACCCACCTCTTCTGTCAGCACGGCCATGTTCGTCAGCTCCGAAAAGTAACGCACGCCATACTCATGAATCCAGCTGTCAACAGCCTGTTGTGCTTCACGTATTGTCATCTCCTTATCAGCATTTGTATAAACAACAGCACAATACAGAACAACAGAATCACGATATTCCGCTTGTTCTCGCGTTCATATTCTTTCCAGTTGAAGGCTTTATAGAGAAACGGAATGAGCAGCAGCGCAAGTCCGAATCCGCATGGCCAGGCACCGTAGTTGTAGCCCGCCGTCAGTGCAATAACGACGCCAATTGCCAGCAGCAACATGCCCGCCGTTTCTATTTCTTTCAGGTACTTCTTCATGACAATAACCTTAGTGAAGATACGAGGTATACAAGGAAGGCCAGGCAGATGGCCACGCTGATGTAGTTCGTAAACTTATTGTTTTCCTTCCAATGAATGATGTTCCAGATGCTCAAAAGGGTTATGATACCCAGGCCCATCCAGATGAGAGGTTTAAGCTTTGCTATGCTACCGATGATATAGCAAATCAGTGCAGCACAACTGACGTAATTAGTAAATTGTCTTTTGTCCATTGTTATTCTTTGTTTTTTGTGTCCATACAGATGGTAACAGGGCCGTCGTTCAGCAGTTCCACCTTCATGTCAGCACCGAATTCTCCCGTGCCGACTGGCTTACCAATAGCCTCGGAAAGCTGCTGGCAGAACGCTTCGTAGAGCGGTATGGAGTGTGCATGGCTTCCAGCCTTGAACCACGATGGCCTGTTTCCTTTCTTATAGCTCGCAAATAGGGTAAACTGGCTGACCACCAATGCTTCGCCGCCCACATCGAGGATGGAACGGTTCATCACGTCGTTCTCGTCGCCAAACACGCGCAGGTTTGCTATCTTCTTGACCAGCCAGTCGACGTCCTCCTGACTATCTTCATCGCACACGCCCAGCAAGATGAGAAACCCCTGCTGAATCTGGCTTTTAACCGTCCCCTCGATGGTGACGCTGGCTCGACTGACGCGCTGTATGACTGCTCTCATAGTTCTGAATTTTCGGCAAAGATACAACTTTATTTTTTAACTACCAAATTTTCAGTACGCAATTGGTCCTGTTTTTCAAAACAAACATGGTTTTGTCACTTTGTCACTTTGTCACATTGTCACATTAAGCAACTTCGAGATTGCGCAGACACCTAATTAAAAATTATTATATATATTCATATATATAATAATTATATATTACTATTACTCTGTATTGCTGTCCGATAAAAGTGCGGGTTGGCTCAAACATGTCCCGAAACTGCCGATAAATAGGCAAGCGTCTTTTGGTTTTCAAAAACAGCCCCCCTCTCGAAGAGTGACAGCTGCACCCCTTGCGTTTGTTCCTGCTGTCTGGCCTTGATGATTTTCATCCACTGGGCCTCTGGAGCGTTTAGGAAGTCGTACAGTCCGATGTAAGAGGTGAGTAGTATTCTGACAGCGACCATCATGTTCGACAGGCTCCACTTACGGGTGGCCTTGCTTTTGACGACTTGCATCAGCAGCCATGCAATGAGGCATACCCATATCTGAATCTGTATGGCGTTCTGGTTGTCTCCAAGGAAATACTTCAGCGGGAAGTTCTGCTTCAGGCGCTTGAAAAGCGTCTCGATCTGCCAGCGTCGGCGGTAGACCTCGCACAAGATGTCGGCAGGAGTTTCAAAGTCGTTGGTAATGAAGGTGATAGTTCCTTCCTCCCTATTGTCCTTCCATTTGGTGATACGGCGGCACTTGTGCTTGCCAGACCTCTTCTCTTTGACCATTACAACGCCGCTCTTCGGCCTGCGGCCACGTCTGTGGCTTAGTTCCTCCTCTGTCATGGGGCGTTCCCATCTGCGAGTCCAAGACAGCTCCACAATCTCGTCGCTGACGATGATGCCTATGGACTCTTCGGGTATCTCCAGTGTCTCAAGCACCTTGTATCGGCATTTCTTCTTCTCCCTTGTGACGTAGGTTATGTCGTCATCCGTGAACTTCTGCCACGCCTCATAGTCCACATAGCCCATGTCGAAGGTGATGCAGGAGCCAGGCGGTATGGGCATCTGGGAGAGCAGCACATGGTCGCTCGTGGCAGCGTCGGAAATGACCACGAAAACAGGCACGTCCTCATCGGCACGGATGACAGTATGAGCCTTGGCGCCGCCTTTCTTCTGTCCGTTAATCGCATTGCGTCCAGTTCCCCGAAACACCTGTGAGAATAGGCTTATCGTGGTGCTGTCCATGATAAATAACGGCCTTTTCAGCCCTTTTACGGGCCGGCTGTCCGACAAATGGCACTTGTAGCGGGCATACAGCACGTTGTAGACCGCCTCAAAGAAGGCCGGAGTACGGCGGGCATTGGCATCCGAGAGCGTACTACGACGCACCATGTAGTCTATGCCGAAATGATTCATACGGCTTGCTGCCGTCAGGAAGCCAATCTCCAGCTCGCGCAGCGAGACAAACTCACCGAGTGTGGCAAACAGCATAATGATAAGGTGCTGGTACGCATCAAGCCGTTTGGTATACCTGTCGGCCTGCAATTTGACTGCTATCTGCATGATTTCTTCCTTGTCGAGCATTTTTACCACCTCTCCGAATACGGGAATTCCAGAATTTGTTGTACCTTTGTCCATGATTTTGTAAGTTTTGTTGTTTCGTCGCTACAAAATTACAAAATCTTGGGGGATTGAGACCAACTCGTCCCCTATTTTTACGGAGTCTATCTAAATCAGAACTTTTATCGGACAGCAATA
>Ga0310786_10001221_pt1 | contig 41390 bp, 32 predicted proteins | sample AusTroGonzalo_MG_FD_203881 | JGI IMG/M metagenome (GOLD analysis project Ga0310786, IMG submission 203881) | Bovine rumen microbial communities from tropical cattle in Woodstock, Queensland, Australia - Gonzalo_03 (v2) (version 2) | ecosystem: Host-associated > Mammals > Digestive system >...
CGACGTGACCTACGGTACCAACAACGAGTTCGGCTTCGACTACCTGCGCGACAACATGGCGGTCGACCCGTCCCAGCTGGTGCAGCGCGAGCTCAACTTCTGTATCGTTGACGAAGTGGACTCCATCCTTATCGACGAAGCCCGTACCCCGCTTATCATCAGCGGCCCTGCCGAAGATGCTACCGACAAGTACGCTAAGGCCAACGAGATTGCCCAGAAGCTCATCAAGAACAAGGACTTCGGCGTCGACGAGAAGGACAAGTACATCATGCTCACCGAGAAGGGCGTGAACCATGTCGAGAGCCTGCTCCAGATTACGAACCTCTACGGCGAACACGCCGACTGGGTGCACTTCATTGACCAGGCCCTGCGTGCCTGGCACCTTTACGAGAAGGACGTGGACTACATCGTGCGCGAAGGCGAAATCGTCATCGTGGACGAGAACACGGGCCGCCTCATGGAAGGCCGCCGCTACAGTAACGGTATGCACCAGGCTATCGAAGCCAAGGAAGGCGTGCAGATCCGCCGCGAGAACCAGACGCTTGCGACCATCACGTTCCAGAACTACTTCCGCATGTACAAGAAGCTCAGCGGTATGACCGGTACGGCTGAAACGGAAGCGACGGAATTCATCAAGATTTACAACATGAACACCTGGGTCATCCCGACCAACAAACCCTGCATCCGTGCAGACCTGCAGGACATGGTGTACAAGAGTGAAGACGCCAAGTGGCGCGCCATCGTGGCAGAAATCAAGGAACGCCACGGCAAGGGCCAGCCGCTCCTCGTGGGTACGGCTTCCATCGAAAAGTCCGAACACCTGCACGGCCTCCTGGAGAAGGAAGGCATCCCGCACGAAGTGTTGAACGCGAAGAACCACGGGCGCGAAGCCGAGATTATCCAATACGCCGGTTACAAGGACAAGGTGACCATTGCGACCAACATGGCTGGCCGCGGTACCGACATTGCGCTTGGCCCGGGAGTTACCGAACTTGGCGGCTTGCACGTGCTTGGCACGGAGCGCCATGAATCCCGCCGTATCGACAACCAGCTGCGCGGCCGTTCCGGCCGTCAGGGCGATCCGGGTTCCAGCCAGTACTTCCTTAGCCTCGACGACAACCTGATGCGTATCTTCGGCGGCGACAGCGTGAAGAACCTGATGACCCGCTTTGGCGTTGGCGAGGACGAGGTGATTACGCACCCGATCGTTAGCCGCTCTATCCGTGGTGCACAGCGCCGCGTGGAAGGCCAGAGCTTCGATATCCGTAAGCACTTGCTGGACTACGATAACGTGATGAACGAACAGCGCAAGGTGATTTACGGGCTCCGCCGCCGTATTCTGAACGGCGAAGACATTAGCCAGGAAATCATGGACCGCATCGAAGACGCTTGCGATATCAAGGTTTCCAACTACATCGTGGCGAAGAGCTACCCCGAAGACTGGAACCTTGAGGGCCTGCATACCGACCTGCAGCGCACGCTGGGCATGGAATACAACCTCACGCTCGATGAAGCGATGAAGAAGACTCCGGAACAGGTGCTCGACGAGATTATCGGGATGTGCAAGGCGCGTTACGAGAAGCTCGGGAAGATTATCCCGGAAGCCGATTTCCACAATATCGAACGCCGCTTCCTGCTCATGACGATTGACCAGGTGTGGAAGGAACACCTCTACGCGATGGACCAGCTGAAGGATGCCATCCGCTTCCACGGTTATGCGCAGAAGGACCCGCTGATGGTCTACAAGAACGAGGGTTTCAAGCTGTTCGAAGGTTGCCTCGAGAAGATTGCGACCCTCACGGCTCTCCGCATTTTGAACATCCGCATCACGCTCCCGAACGGCATGACCGTCTCGCCGGACCAGCTGCAGCTCAAGAGCCAGGAGCAGATTGACGCTGAGAAGAAGGCCGCCGCTGAATCGGGCAATGCTGCGCAGAATGCCGGGCAGGAAGGCGAACAGCTGAGTGCCGAGGGTGCGAAGGCTGCGGGCCTCGCGGGTACTGCCGCTACGTCTGAATCCAACGCGATTACGGAAGAACAGCAGGGTGGCCAGCCCATGCCGCAGTCCGCATTGCCGGGTACACGCCCGACGGTGCGCCGTACCTACACGAACCCGGCCGTGCTCGCCGCCGCGAAGAAGCGCGCCCAGCAGGCTGGCCCCAAGCTCGGGCGCAATGACCCGTGCTGGTGCGGTTCCGGCCTCAAGTACAAGAAGTGCCACGGGAAGGACGTTGAGTAGGGGTTAGGGACGTCATCCTGAGAGGCGAAGCCCCGAAGGATCCAGTCCAGTGTATTGTTACGGTAAAATGATGCAGACCGCGAAGCGTTTCTTTAGCCTGGAAGGCATCGACGGGTCGGGAAAGACGACCCAGATCGACATGCTTATCGCAGCCCTCACGAAGGAAGGCTATTCCGTCGTGAAGTTGCGTGAGCCGGGTGGCGCGAAGATTTCGGAACGTGTCCGCGAGATCCTTTTGGATTCCTCGTTCAAGGGAATCATGGGCGACAAGACCGAACTCCTTTTGTACAATGCCGCACGCGCGCAGGTGATTCACGAGATTATCCAGCCGGCACTCGATGCGGGCAAGGTCGTTATAGCCGACCGCTTTGCATGGAGCACGTTTGCCTACCAGGGTTATGCCCGCGGGCTTGGCGCCGACATGGTGCAGCGCCTTACGGAACTGACCTGCGGGAGTTGCTTCCCGGAACTGACCGTCGTGCTGGATTTGACCGTCGAACGGAGCCGCGCGCGCACCGCGAAGCGGGGCGAGGCACCCGATCGACTGGAGCAGGAAAAGGCCGACTTTTTCGAACGGGTGCGCCAGGGGTACCTGGCCGCGGCTCGCGAATACCCCGATTGCGTTGCGGCTATCGATGCGGACCGCGCTCCCGACGAAGTCTTTGCGGACTTGTACAGGCTCGTGAAGGCGAGGCTCTGATTAAAAAACTATATTTGGTGCACAAACCAAACCTCAAGCCAAGGCAAAAAAATGTCAGATCGTTTTATCGTGACCGGTAACTTCACCGATGATCCGTTCGCCATCGACATGGCGCAGTACATCGGGCTTCGTGAAGATATTTCCGACGTGGTCTCCTTGAAGACCTTCGCCAACTCAGAATTCTGCCCCCGCTACATGCTGGACGTGGACGATATGGAACATATCGGCCGCCGTCTGGAAGGCAAGATCGTGTTGATTTGCTCGGTCTCGAACCACGAACGCAGCCGTAACGACTACGCCATGCGCAACTGCATTCTGGCCCGCGCCGCCAAGGACAACGGTGCCGAGCAGGTGGTGCTCGTTGAACCCGACCTGTTCTACAGCGCCCAGGACCGTGGCCCGCACCGCGTGGGCCCGCTCGAGAAGGACCGCTCTGACGTGGATCTCAAGAAATTCGATGGTCAGGCCTTCACGAGCCACCTCTATGCAGAACTTCTGAAGACCTCCGGTGTGGATGCGGTCGTTACCTGCCACAACCACAGCGTGAAGGTGCAGAACCTGTTCACCGAAATTTTCGAGGGCAACTTCCACAACCTCATTCCGACGGATGTGTATGCCCACTACATCAAGAGCAGCAACTTTGTGCAGACCGGCAAGGACGGCAACAACCTCGTGATCGTCTCTCCGGATAAGGGTGCGCGCCCGTTCATGAACGCCGTGTTCGATGCCCTGCAGCTGCCCGAGTGCAAGCGCGTGGTGATGGACAAGGTCCGTACCGGCGAACGCGAAATCAGCATGACGTTCAACCCGGAACTCTCCGACATCAGCATTGAAGAAATCGAAGGTAAGGACGTGATTGTGTTCGATGACATGGTGCGCACGGGTACGACGATTGTGCAGTGCTGCGAACACATCAAGAAGGGCAAGCCGAACCGCGTTTGCTTTGGCGTGACGCACTTCCACACCAGTGCCGAAGCTCGCGAAAAGCTCAACAGCCCGGCCATCGACGAAATCCTCACGACTTCCACGCTCCCCGACATCATGAACCGTGACTGCCAGGGCCGTCTGCGCAAGAAGCTCACCGTGCTCAAGCTCGGTAAGTGGATTGCTCGTCACGTGATGCAGATGTACGGCATGGACGATGGCCGCTTCGAGAAGGACTTCTACAAGATCGATATGAGTTCCAAGAACCCGCGTTGGCCGCCTGTGTTTTTCTAGGATTATTCGTTAATCTGTAAAATTTGCCCCGTACGGAAATCCCGTACGGGGTTTTTATACCATTACATACAACAAAAAGGGGAAGCGCGAAAAAAAGTGTTGCATATCGGAATAGTTTAATGTATTTTAAGTGCAATACAAGCAAATTAAAGGAGGAACAATGCTTTCCAGAAAGATTCTTTTCCCTGCGGCTGCCATTGCCATGGCTGCGTTTGTCGCCTGCGGTGACGACAACTCGTCTAGCGCCGATTCTAAGGGCGTTCCGGCGACTCTCAAAAACTATGTGGATACAAAGGATGTCGTCTGTTCCACTACCGAGAACTTCTGCGCCAAGATTTATATCGAGGAAGATTTGAAGGACACTGTCCAGTGCAACGGCACTTCGTGGGAAATGATGGTTCTGGGCAAAGATGTGAAAGGCTGCGTGAAGGTGAATAACGAAGATCCGCAGATTACTCCGGTGGAACACGACGCTGGCGGGCCTGCGGATGCCGGCAACACTCCCGCCGATACGGGCGAGACCGTCATTGATTATGGCGAGACGCCGCCGCACGAGACTGTTGGCGATATTGTCTCTTGCACTGTTCCGGGTGTTCTGGGCGGCTGCGAAGAGGCGCCCGCCGGTACAGACCAGGCGAGGTTCTACCTTTCTTCTTGCGTGTCGGTGCTCGAAGGTACCCTCGGTGGCGGCTGCTCTGACTAGTTGCATACAGGCGTAAAGTTGAACCCCGGGCAATGCGCCTGGGGTTTATCGTATTGTGCGGGGGGAGATTTTTTTATCTTTGCGTAATAAAAAGTTTTTCAAGGAATAGAGGTTTCTATGAGCGTTTCGATGCAAGATGTGATGAAGCAGTCCGGCGTGGCATTCGGTACGAGCGGTGCCCGCGGGCTGGTGACCGCGATGACGGACCGCGTGTGCTACGTGTATGCGCGCTCGTTCATCAAGTACTGCGAACAGAGCTACAAGTGCGAGAAGACGATTGCGATTGCGGGTGACCTGCGCCCGAGTACGGAACGCATTTTGAAGGCGCTCGTGAAGGCGGGCGAGGACAGTGCATGGAAGGTCGTGTACTGCGGTCGCATCCCTTCTCCGGCGATTGCACTGTACGGTATCGACAAGGCGCTCCCGACCATCATGGTGACGGGTAGCCACATTCCCGCCGACCGCAACGGCATCAAGTTCAACCACCCGCAGGGAGAGATTTCCAAGAAGGATGAACAGGGGATTGTTTCGCAGGCGGTGGATTTTGACGAGAACATTTTTGATACGCAGGGCATGCTGAAGAATGCCCCGGAACTCCCCGCTGTTGAAATGGAAGCCGAGGAGAACTACCTGAAGCGCTACCCGAAATTCTTCGGCACTCGTGCGCTCTCTGGCCTTACCATCGGCGTGTACCAGCATTCCGCCGTGGGCCGCGATATTGTGGTGAAGGTGCTTGAGAGCCTGGGCGCTACCGTGAAGCCCTTTGCCCGCAGCGAGACGTTTATTCCGGTCGATACCGAGGCTATCCGCAAGGAAGACGAGGAACTGGCACGCGAATTTGCGCACAAGGATTTTGTGGATGCGATTTTCAGCACGGATGGTGACAGTGACCGCCCGCTGTTGGCAGACGATACCGGCATGTGGCTGCGTGGCGACGTGCTGGGCATCCTCGCTGCCCAGGCGCTTGGCGTCAAGCGCATTGCAACTCCGGTGAGTTGCAATACGTCGCTCGAGAAGTCTAATTCCTTCGAGAAGATTTGCCGCACCCGCATCGGGAGCCCGTATGTGATTGCCGGCATGGAAAGCCTTGTGGACGCTGCAGACAAGGGCGTCTCCGTCGCGGGTTACGAGGCGAACGGCGGCTTTTTGCTGCAGACCGACCTCACGCGTGAATTTGTGGATAGCGATGGCCGCGGCGGCGAGACGCGCGCGACCCGCACGCTGCCCGCACTCCCGACCCGCGATGCGCTGCTCCCGATGCTTGCCGTGATGGTGCGCGTGCGCGAGGAACGCATGTGCGTTGTGGACCTGCTCAAGAAACTCCCCAAGCGCTTTACCCTGAGCGACCGCCTCAAGGAATTCCCCACTGCGACCTCGAAGGCGAAACTCGCCGAGATCCGCGAACAGAAACTGGGCGAAAAACTTTTCGGCGCGCTTACCGCGGTCCCCTCCAAGTTTGCGAAGCCCGATGCCGCGGGCAACATGCCTGCTCCGTTCCAGGGCAAGATCGTCTCCATCGACGAGACCGACGGCTACCGCATGGAGTTCGATTCCGGCGACATTGTGCACCTGCGCCCGAGCGGCAATGCTCCCGAATTCCGCTGCTATGTGGAAACAGAGGCGAAGGACCGCAGCGAGGCCTTGCTTGCGGGCTGCATGAAGATTATGGAAGGCTGGCGGTCTTAAGCGCAGTTGTTTGCGCAAGTAGGCTAGATTCCCATCAGTTCTTCGGTTTTTTTGCACCAGAACTCGTTCTCGGCGGGCTTTTCGTAATCCAGTCGCATCTGTAAGGTGCCGACTGCGTTCCCGTGGTCGTTCATAATTCCTAGCCATACCGGGTTTCGCCCCTTCAGTTTGACTTGGTACCATTCCGTGGTGCACACGCCCTCGCTGTCGTCGTGGGGGAGGAGCTCTATGCGGGTTGCCAAGCCCTTGTTTACCAGGTATTCGCCGTAATCTATATAGTCTTCCATAGAATACCCCGATTCCAGGAACACATGGTAGACCATCTTGGTTGTCGGCCCTCTCAGTAAAATGCTCCACGGGACCGGCTTTAGGATTGTATCCAGTTCTAGGTTAGTGGGCTTGCCGTCTACGCTGAGATAGACTTCCCCTCTTCTGCCGTAGCCCGACTTTTTCATCACGTCGAAATCGAAGTGGTAGTTTTCCGCATAGGCAGTTTTCCATTTGATTCTAGACCAGGGTTCCGCCCCTACGCGCATGGAGGGCACGCAATACAGGTCGCCCTCGTTTTTGCAATGCGATTCTGCGACGGAGAACATTTCAAGCAGTTTCACAAATTCCACATGCGGCACCCCGTAGCGGTAGGCCGGAGCGTTTCGCGGCAGGTCGCAACCGGCAAGAATACTCGCTGCGAGAAAGAGAAGGGCTGCGGGGAAGCGCCTGCGCAGGAAAGTTGTGGTGGAAAGCATTTGACCCCAAGTTGAAAAAACGGAACGACATAATATATGTAGTCCACTATAGTTATCGTTATATAAAAGCGTTTTGTCAAACAAGATTTTATAAAATTTTTTTTGCCAGTAAAATGAGAAATTATAGTTGCCGGCAACTACTTTTTTGCTATATTTGTGTATCCCACTTTTGGGAAAGTGGGTGTGACCTTGTTTCCCTGTTCCCCATTACATCTGGATTCTTCTTTTTTCAACTTTTTTCAAGAAGTTTCATAAGTGACACTATTTGTCACATACGGTTGCTATATTTATAGAGATGATGCGAAGGAGTGATGTTTAATGGTAACTTGTTGTTTGAACCCGAGTATGGGGCTTATCAAATAAAAACTGGCTACACCGCCGCTTGACGAATTATCGCCATCTGGTGGTTTCCCCCTGTGCATCCGGACCGTGCGCTCCGGGGGTTTTCACCTGTCGTCTAAAAAATTTAGGAGTAACGCATGCTCAAAGAAACCGAAATCCTTATCCGCGCCGCCCATCAGGGCTATCGCAATGCCGTCGCGAGAATCTGGAATATCCACGGCGACGAAATCATGAGGGCTGCTCTCATCCAGTCGCACATCTGGAAGCCCGACTTCTCGCTCCGCGGGAAGGCGAACGATGCCCGTATCCGCCACATCTCGGGTCAGGTCTACGAGAACTTCGCCGATCTGGTCTATGCGTTCGACCCGGACCGCAACGACGACTTTTTGGGCTTCGTGTACCAGCACGTCAAGTGGCTCACTCTGACCGAAAAGCGCAACAACGCGAAGCTCTACACCCGTGAAGTCTATGGCGTGGAGATTCCCGAGACGGCCGCCCCGCAGGACGATTACGAGAGGGTGGCCGACTACAGGACTTTAGTCAAGAGGGCCGGGAAGGCGCTTAAGTCGAACAAGGTGCTCAGCCAGAACTTCGAGGAACACCGGAAGGTCTGCGGCTACATGGAGAAGGGCGAGATTGTGGAAGTCTCCGACAGGCTCGGCTGTACCCGCGCGACGGTCTATAACCGTAACAAGGCGTCTCGGAAGTACCTGCAGGATGGTGCGGATGCGAAGCTCCATGAGGAGATCATGCTTGTATTAGCAGCGTGATTTTTTGTATCTTTTGGGGGTATGTTCAAGAGACTGATGCTCATCCTCCTGATTCTAGGTGTCGCTGCGTTTGCCGCGAGTGGCCGCTATTGGAATACGGGGCTTGGCGGGGTGACCATGCAGTTCCTTTCGATGCAGGTTTCGCCACGCAGTGCCGCGCTTTCGGGTGCGGGCGTCGCCGACCCTGCCCGCCTTTCCGAACTTTCGCGCAACCCGCTGGCCGTGACCCGCATGGAGGTGCCCGAATTCGGGTTGAACCAGACTCTCTTTGGCGATGTGGGCGCCGACAACTTTGTTTCTCTTTACTACGGGCTTCCGCTGTTTGAATCCCTCGCGCTCTCGTTCGGGCTCGAGTTTCTCGGATACGACGATATCGAGGGCCGCGACGAGGAAGGCATGCTTACCTCGGACTACGGCGCCTATGCGTGGGCGTTGCAGGCGGGTGTCGGCAATCGCGGGCGTGCGTTCGGGTGGTCCGTTTCCGCACGTTTTGCCTACCAGACTATCGACGATGAGTCGAACCTCGCCATATTGGGCGATGCAGGTGTCGTTTACCGCGTGATGAAATACCTCTCGTTCGGCGCTACCCTCACGAATTTCGGGTATGTTACCGATAGCGAGTACAGCGGCGCGCACGAGGCCGCCCCGATGGCTTTGCAGGCAGGCGTTTCGGGCATCGTTCCGGTGGCGCGTATCTTCAATCTCGAAAGCCTCTGGGATGTGCACCTTTCTGCAGACATTTACCGCCGTGCCGACATGGACGCTCCGGAATGGCGCTTCGGCACCGAAATCGCGTACCAGGAATTCCTGCTACTCCGCGCGGGCTATGCGATTCGCCCGCATACCGAGAACGGGTTTAGCGCGGGTCTCGGCTTTACCTTCGGTGGCGTGGTGCTCGACTATGGCTATTCGCCCCGCCCCGCTCTCGGCGACGGAAACCATTATCTGGGCCTGGGCATCAGATTCTAGCTTGAGTCTTGGAGTCCTGCGGCTTGGCATGCTTGCGCACGTGATAGCATAGGCTTCCCCTGCTTATTCCTAGTTTGTTCGAAGCCATGCTCTTGTTCCATTGGCACAGGTCGAGCATTCTCTCTATTATGTCCCAGTTGGGAGCGATTGCCCGTCGCCTTCCCCAGAGCGCGACCTCTTTCTTTTGCGCTGCCTTCGGGTCTTCGTGGACCGACATGGTGGCGAACTCCTCAAACAGCAGCTCCTCGAGGTCTATGCCGTGCGATTCCAGCAGGGCGTAGCGCTGCAGCACGTTCTTTAGCTGCCGTACGTTTCCGGGCCAGCGGAATTGCCTGAGGATGGTTGTCTCGCGGATGGAGAGGCTTTTTTTCGGGACATCGAAATGCGTGCGGCGCGCCGTTTCGCGGATTTCTGCCCAGAGGTCGTGCGTGAGTTCCTCGAAATCCTCGCGAGCGCGCAGGGGAGGGATGACCATCGGGAAGACGTTCAGCCTGAAGAACAGGTCTTCGCGGAAGCGCTTTTCGATGACCTCTTGCTTGAGGTTTCTGTTGGTGGCGCAGATGAGCCGGAAATCTACCGGGATGCTCCGCGTGCCGCCTACCGGCAGGACCGCCTTCTCCTGTAGTATGCGGAGGAGCTTGCTCTGTGCGTCGAGCGCGAGTTCGCCTATCTCGTCGAGGAACAGCGTGCCACCGTTTGCTGCCCGCACGATTCCCTTCTGGTCGGCGTACGCTCCGGTGTATGCGCCCCGTACCGAGCCTTCGAGCGTGCTCTCGACGATGTTCTGGGCGAGCGCCCCGCAGTTGAGGGCGATAAACGGGCCGTTGCAGCGCGGGCTGTGCTCGTGTATGTAGCGGGCGGCAACTTCTTTACCGGCGCCCGATTCCCCCTGGATGAGGACCGGCACGGACGAGTTTGCGGCGATGTTCAAGAGTTCTTTTGGTTGTTTCATGGTGGTCTCCTAACCATAAAACGGTTTCGTAGAGATTTTGAGCCATGCCCTCCCCGATATTTTACATTCGGGGTGCATTTTTTACAAAACCTTGCCGCTACACCCCAAAATTTCTGGTTCTCTTAATTACCGTCCGTCACAACCATTTTATCAAGACATTTTTCAAATTCTTCATTATTTGATTTTTCATACGTTGCAACAACATCATAATCATTGCCATCTAAATCGCGCACGCCATCCTCATAAACAATGAAATATGGCTCATTCTCTGCACTGCAAAGCGAACTTATGTTTGGAGTATTGTAATAATCAAGGTTGCAGGTTGTCTCGCCATCGGTAAACTCAAGGTTCACCTTCATTGACACGGCGCCCTCATACGACGTACTGCCATCATACACGTTCATTACTTCCTTGGTATTTACCTTCAGTACAAAAGTCTTTCCGGACATTTCAAAAACCACAGACTTCGGAGTCGCCTCGTCAACCTTTATACCGTAACGGAAGATATCATCTTGCACGCGCAGGCTATCCATAGCGAACAAAACCATACCATCCACCCCTACCGATTGTTTATGCAAATAATTAAACAGTTGGCTCATAAACAAAGAGTTGATAGTGTTTTCGCGATTGGAAATATACCGTTCTAAGTCATACACCGTCGAACACTCAATCTGGTTTCCCGAGATGGCACATGTCTCCGTGCTATACCTATCCTCCGGATCGCCGCAAAGGGTCTCGCCCTTCTCCACATTACGGATGCACAAGAGTGAAGTCCAGGTGCCATTAAGGTTTCCTGCACGCCCTCCCACATACATATCCCCATCAAGCAATTCACCTTCATAGATCGGATAACGGACCAGCGTATCGCCCAAGAATTCGTACTTGGTCGTGTCATCGCTGCGGCGCGTCCTGAGACTTTTCCAGGTATATCGCCCGTCCTCAACAACGCACCACGACTTTTCATATTCCTGACCGCGAATTACCATCGTCTGATTTTTATCGTCAACTTGCAGGTTTTCTTTCTGCAAATAAGATTCACCTGCATCAGAGGAGCTGTCACCGCCACAGGCAGAAATGAGCAGAGCGGACGCCATGGCAATAGCAATCAGGGGAAATTTCATGAAATGGGCCCTCCTAGCCTACAATTACATCTTTGAAAAAGCTAGAAAAATTTCTATCTTATGCCCCGCTCGGGGATTTTTCCCCGGCAGACATAGACTAAACATAACCAAGTGGCTGGCCAGATGGGTAGGCTTGGGCACGACGGTCGCGAGGCAAGCGATCGCGCTCGAAGCCGAGAGGTTTGGTGGCCCGAAAGGAAAAAATGAGTCAAAGAATCGTATGCAAGTTCGGCGGCAGCTCTGTCGCCGATGCCGGCCAGTTCAAGAAGATCAAGGCCATCGTTGAATCCGACAAGAACCGCAAGGTCATCGTCGTTTCCGCCCCCGGTAAGCGCAATCCCAAGGAAACCAAGCTTACCGACCTCCTCTACAGCACCTACGACCTCGCCTCCAAGGGCCTCGACTTTTCGACCCCGTGGAACCTGATCCGTCAGCGCTATGACGAGATCTGCAACGATCTCGGCCTGGGCGACAAGCTCACCGAAGATCTCGACAGCCTCGAGGACAAGCTCAAGAACCATCCTGAATCCGTGAGCACCGACTTCCTGGTGAGCCGCGGCGAGTTCCTGTGCGCACGCCTCATGGCCAAGTACCTGGGCGCAAACTTCGTCGACACCTTCCCGCTGATCACGTTCGACGACAAGTACCGCATCACCCCGAAGACCTACGAAGACATCGCGAAGACTCTCGCTGACGAGAACCAGCTCTACGTGCTTCCGGGCTTCTACGGCGCAAACCTCCGTGGCGAAGTCAAGACCTTCAGCCGTGGCGGTTCCGACATTACGGGCGCCATCCTCGCCAACGGTATCGATGCCGCCAAGTACGAAAACTGGACCGACGTGTCGGGCATGCTCATGGCTGACCCGCGCATCGTGGAAAACCCGCTCCCGATCGAATACGTGAGCTACCGCGAAATCCGCGAACTCGCCTACTCCGGCGCCAGCGTGCTCCACGACGAATCCATCGCCCCGTGCCGCGCGAAGAAGATTCCTATCAACATTCGCAACACGAACCGCCCCGAAGACGCAGGCACCATCATCGGCCCCACTCCGGAAGAATCCAAGCTCCCGATTACGGGCGTCGCCGGCCGCAAGGGCTTCTCGATGATCTACATCGAAAAGTCCATGATGAACAAGGAAGTCGGTTTCGGTCGCCGCGTGCTCGCCGTGCTCGAAAGCGAAGGCCTCTCCTACGAACTGTGCCCGAGCGCCATCGACTCCATGAGTATCGTGGTGGATAGCAAGGCTCTCGACGCCGTGCAGGACGTGGTCCTCGAAGACATCACGCAGCAGATGCGCCCTGACCGTATCAAGGTGTTCCCGGGCATCGCCCTGATTGCCACCGTGGGTCACGGCATGACGAACAAGATCGGTGTGGCTGCAAAGCTCTTCACCGCTCTCGCCGACAACAAGGTGAACGTTCGCATTATCGACCAGGGTTCTTCGCAGATCAACATCATCACCGGTGTTGACGAAGCCGATACCGAGAAGGCCATCAAGGCCATCTACGGCGCCTTTGTGAAATAATCGCGTAACCCATTGAAAAAACGCCCCCGACCGCCTGGCTGGGGGTATTTTTTTTGTTATTATTTGCTTACTATGGGTGGTAGGACGAAAATCTGGTTTCTCCTCGTGCTGGCGATGCTGGCACTGGTTGCTTGTGGGGAAGACACCGAAACGGTCCGCGTTACAGACCGCTACACCCTCGACATGCTCGGCAAGGGTGTGTCGCTGACTGAGGAAGTTTGCGATTCTGCGAGGGTGGGCCAGCTCCTGTATGTCGGCGATTCCTCGAGCATATATTACTGCACCGGCAAGGCCTGGAAAAAGATAAACGGCAAAGATGGCAAGGATGGTCGTGACGGCACGGATGGTGCTGATGGTGCTGACGGTAAACGGGGCCGGTACGGGGTGTCCGGTACCGATTGCTTTATAGACAATTTCTCGGAAGGGTTTGTTCTGGGATGCGGCGCTACCAAGGCGGTTATTCGCTACGATTTCAAAATCCCGGATACGTGCCGCATTGCGCTCCGGTCCGATTCAACGTATGTCTTGACTTGCGGCAACGATAGCACGGCGCTGCTGCAGGGCGGGCAGGGCGATGCTGGCGATATTTGCAAGCAGACTGATATTGGCGGCGGGCAGGTTCGTCTGGTTTGCGGGAGCGATTCGGTGACGACGTACAAGGCGCAGTGTGGCGAGACTCCGTTCGACCCGGACGGCGCGCTCTTCTGTTACGGCGATACGCTTGTGGAGCGTTGCAATGCGCATACCTACGACATCAAGAAACAGTTCTGCTACGAAGATTCGCTTGTTGATATGTGTGGCGGAAAAACCTATGACCTGGCGCAGCAGTTCTGCTACAATGATTCGCTTATTGACTTGTGCAATGGCAAGGACTATGATCTTGCACAGCAGTTCTGCTATAATGATTCTCTCATTGACCTGTGCGGTGGTAAAGATTATAATCTTGCGCAGCAGTTCTGCTACAACGATTCGCTTGTAGACCTGTGCGGTGGTAAAGATTACAATCTAGCTCATCAATTCTGTTATAGCGATTCCCTCGTTGATTTGTGTGCCAGTAAGGCCTATGATGTTAAACAGCAATTCTGCTATGGAGATACGATTGTTAGTTTGTGTGGAAGCAAAAACTATAGCCTTGCACAGCAGTTCTGCTATAACGATTCACTCGTCAATCTGTGTGGTGGTAAAGACTATGATTTGAGTGAACAATTCTGCTTCATGGACTCACTTGTGAACCTGTGTAGAGGCAAGGATTATGACCTGGCGCAGCAGTTCTGCTACAACGATTCTCTCATTCACCTGTGTGGCGGGAATGATTATAACCCGAAGCAACAGTTCTGCGTCAAAGACTCTCTTGAGAATCTATGTGGTAATTCGGAATACAATTGGCACGAGCAGTTCTGCTATGGCGATTCAATAGTCGCCCTTTGCGGAGGCAAGGACTACGATATAAAACAACAATTCTGTTTCAATGACTCCGTAGCAGAACTATGCGGTGGCTGGAGATACAACATATACCTAGACTTCTGCTATAATGATAGCATTCCTGCACCGCTTTGTGATGGTAAGGTTTTTGACTTGGAAACACAATTCTGCATATTAATAAATGATGGAACGATGCTCCTAGATAAATGCTCTGGTGAAACATATAATCCGTTTTCATATTTCTGTTATAACGATTCCCTTGTGAAACGTTGTAATGGAGAAATTTATGACCTTGCTCAACAGTTCTGCTATAATGATTGGCCTATTGACCTCTGTGGCGGACATATATATGATTTGACGGCGCAATTCTGCTATGAAGACCAAGTGGTTAATTTTTGTGGTGGTGAAATTTATGATTTGAGTCAATTGGTCTGTATTGACAATAAACTTTATCCTCGTTATTGTGGTGGTAAAGCTTATGATACAACACAGTACTTCTGCTATAATGGTAATCTTGTTAAGTTCTGTGATGGAAATACATATGATCTGACGGCGCAATTCTGCTATGAAAACCAGTTGGTTGATTTATGTGGTGGCAGGGATTACGATCCGAGTCAAAGATTCTGTTATAACAATGAAATTTATCCTCGTTATTGTGGTGGTGTGCTTTATGATGTGGATAAGTACATTTGTTATGATGACGAGATGATGCTACGTTATTGTAATGGAGAGCCTTATGATTATGACAAGAAATTCTGTTATATAGATACGAACGAAGTCTGGTATGAAGAGGTTCTTCTTGAACGCTGTGGTGGGAAATCCTATGACTTGAAACGGCAGTTCTGTGATCATGATAGTATTATTGATTTCTGCGGTGATAAACCGTATGACCCAAATGTGTTTTTTTGTGAGAATGGTAGGATTAGGGGTTGGTGCAATGATCAACAATATACTCTAGATAGGGAATTCTGCGATGAGAGGAACTGGCGAGTCTATAGGTACACCACAATTAATGGTGTGACATGGATGGCGGATAATCTGGACTTTAGGGTCCCGAATAGTTTCTGCGATTCTCTGTTTAAAGATGACTGGGCGCATTGTGGCCCCAAGGGACGCTTCTATGTGTGGAGCGCAGCAATGGACTTGCCGGAATCTGAATGTGGTTATGGCCATAGTTGCCGAGATCAACTACACTATCCCCACCAGGGCGTGTGTCCGGATGGTTGGCACTTGCCAGCGAAGGACGAATGGGATGCCATGATTGATTTCACGGGAGGCTGGAACTCTGTTTATTGGGATGATACCGTCCTGGTACAGGGTCGTTATGGACACAATGAATACGGTTTTTCTGCGATTCCGACAGGCTTCGTTGTTACGGATTCGACAAATGTTGGAACTTGTAGACATTTTGAGTATAATGGGCTTGCTAGAGTCATTAGGGACTATCAGATGCAGGGCTACGAACTTCCTCGTTATGAAGGGTATTCGTATTGTAGAGTTAGTGATGGAACAAAAAATTCGACAGGATTTGATGCATGGACATCTACGGAGTCATTAAATTCTAGTCGCCCTGGATCCGCATGGGTTCATGTGTGTGTGTTCTATGCAGATGGCCAACTGTTTACTTATGCCGATACGCCGACATGGTATAAGTCTGTTTCCCGTACAGTTCGCTGTGTGAAAAACGAGGAAGAACAATGATTTTTAAACGCCTCCATTCGATTTGCTTTGCCCTTCTACTGTTCTCGGTCTTTTTGCTGGTCGCTTGCGGCGAGGAGACGGAATCCATTCGCGTCACGGAACGCTATACCCTCGACATGCTCGGCAAGGGAGTGTCGTTGACTGAGGAAACTTGCGATTCTGCGAGGGTGGGCCAGCTGTTGTATGTCGGCGACTCTTCGAGCATATATTACTGCACCGGTCGCGTGTGGAAAAAAGTGAACGGCACCGATGGCAGGGACGGCCGCGACGGCGCGGATGGCGCCGATGGTGCTGACGGCAAGCGTGGCAAGTACGGAACGTCGGGCACAGATTGTTTTGTGGACAAGTTTACAGACGGTTTTGTTTTGGGTTGCGGAGCGACAAAGGCGATAATCCACTACGATTTCGAAATTCCGGACACTTGCTCTATTGAGCTTGACGAGGATTCATCTTATGTTTTGAGATGTGGTGACGAGAAAGCAAAACTAAGGCAAGGCGCGCAGGGCGATGCCGGCGATATATGCAGGCAGACCGATATCGGCGGCGGACAGGTCCGCCTGGTTTGCGGGAGCGATTCGGTGACGACGTACAAGGCGCAGTGTGGCGAGACTCCATTTGACCCGGACGGCTCGCTGTTCTGTTATGGCGATACGCTTGTGGAACGCTGCAACACGCGTGCCTACGATATCAAGAAACAATTCTGCTATGGGGATTCCCTTGTTGATATGTGCGGCGGAAACACCTATGAATTGAAGGAGCAGTTCTGCTACAATGATTCGCTTATTGACTTGTGCAATGGCAAGGACTACGATATAAAACAGCAATTCTGCCTTGGTGATTCCATTATTGGTTTGTGCGGAGGCAAGGATTATGAGTTATCGCAGCAGTTCTGCTATAATGATTCGCTTGTAGATTTCTGCGGTGGTAAGGATTATGATTTAGCACAAAAGTTCTGCTATAGCGATTCAATAGTCGCCCTTTGCGGAGGCAGGGACTACGATATAAAACAGCAATTCTGCCATGGTGATACCGTTATTGGTTTGTGTAGTGGCGAAAAATATGATTTGGCCCAGCAGTTCTGCTACAATGACTCGCTCGTAGATTTGTGTGATGGTAAAGATTATGATCTCGCGCAACAGTTCTGTTTTAGTGATTCTCTTGTAGACTTGTGTGGCGGTGAAAAATATACACCGACATCGCAGTTCTGCTACAATGATTCAATAGTCACGCGTTGTAACGGAGAAACATACAATCTGGAGCAAAAGTTCTGCTACAAGGACTCTCTAGTTGATTTATGTGGCGGGAAAGACTATGACTTGAATAAGCAATTCTGCTATAAAGATTCTGTTGCTGATTTGTGTAGTGGAAAAATGTATGATCCGTATATTTATCATTGCAAGAACAACATTGTTTATGGCGTGTGCGATGGACGACCATATGGTATAGATACGCATTTCTGTGATGATCGTGATGGAAGAATCTATAAATACACTGTGATTGGCGGAGTAACTTGGATGGCTCAGAATCTAGATTACAAGGTGCCAAATAGTTTTTGTGATTCGGTGCACAAAGATGATAATTTGCATTGCGGCATAAAGGGACGATTCTATCCGTGGAATGTGGCGATGGCTAAAGAATGGAAGGAATGTGGTAGAGGCTATAGTTGTGGTCCTAAGATTCAATATCCGCATCAGGGTGTGTGTCCGGATGGTTGGCACTTGCCGACCATAGAGGAGTGGGGCGCACTTCGTGATGTGATGGGAACTTACGATCTTGTCTATTGGGATGAATCGGTTGTTTTGCATAATCGATATGATTCGTTGGAAGTACTGACCAATGAATATGGTTTCTCAGCAATTCCGACAGGTATCGTTAACGTTACATGGAATGGTGTTAAATTTGTTAGAGCTGCTTCATATGAGGGTGATGGTAATTCTACAATATGGTCTGATGGTTTTGATACCTGGTCGTCATCTGAAGCAAATGCGGATAAAGCGGAACTATGTTTCTTTTATTCAATTGGTGGCTATGGGGAAAAAGTTGATATAGAGCATCCCTATTCTAAGGAATCTACTCGTACCGTCCGTTGCGTGCGAGATTGAGGATAAAGTATGAAAACGAAAAGATATCTTCTGTTGCTTGCCGGGTTTTTCGCCCTTATGGCTTGCGATGACCAAACAACCAGCACGATCGACATCGTGCAGACCATGAACATGCCTACCGTGCAGGCCGACAGCCTGGGGGAGTGTAACGACAGTACGGTCGCATCCGTCGTGTTCGTTGCGGACTCCGGCAAGGTGCTGTTTTGCGACGGTCATGACTGGCGCAATCTGGACGGCATCGATGGCAAGGACGGCGCCGACGGTCGCGATGGCAAGGATGGTGCCGACGGCATTAACGGAGTGAACGGCTATAACGGGAGTAGTTGCAGTGCGGAGCTCGACAGCAACATGGTCTACAAGATTGTGTGCGGCTCCGATTCCATAGATATCGACTTGAAAATCCGTACCCCGTCTGCGTGCAGCGTCGATGTGGATGAGGATAGCACTGTGGTGCTCGTGTGCGGCGCAGATTCTGCAGTGGTTCGCGTCGGCGAGATGGGCCCGGTCGGGGCCTCTTGCAGCGAGAAGGACAACGGTGACGGTACGTACACCCGCAAGTGCGGCGATTCGGAGGTGCTCTTTTACAAGGGCCTGTGTGGCGACACTCCGTACGACCCGCAGGAATATACCTGCGACGGCATCACTCTGGTGAAGAAGGGGGAATGATATGAAGAAGTCTGCAATCGTTCTTTTGTTTGCAATGGCCGCTGTCGCATTCTATGCATGCGACGATACCGAAACCGTCACCAACGTACAGCGCAACGTGGGCGCCGACGTGCTGGAAGACGGCCAAAAGATCCAGGACATTAAGTGCGATTCCTCTGCGATGGGCAAGATTGTTTACGACCGGGAATTCGGCATGCCCATGTATTGCAATGGTTCGGGCTGGACACCCCTGAGCGGGCGCGACGGCAAGGATGGCAAAGATGGCACCGACGGCAAGGATGGCGTGAACGGCAAGGATGGCTCCGATGGCGAGGACGGCTGGTTCTGCGTTGTGGATTCGCGCTCTGCGAACAGCTTCTTCCTCAATTGCGATGGCGATACGGCGACAGTTTCGCTGGACTGGAAGGTCGCGGACGGCTGCAAGATTGCAAGCCAGACCCAAACGCTGGTGCGCGTCGTGTGCGATAGCGATACGATAGACGTCCCGTATGGCATCAAGGGCCCGAAAGGCCCGACTGCGCCCCTCCCGGATTCGCTGAAGGCTGGAATTCAGGGTGAGTAACAATATTTTGTTGTAAGGCTTTATAATGGTATTGCGTTTTATCCTTGTTGCAGTGGCGCTAGTGTTGCTAGCCTGTGGTGATGAAACCGAGACGATGCGCGTCACGGAACGCTATACCCTCGATATGCTCGGCACGGGTGTTTCCTTGACGGAGGAACGTTGTGATTCCGCAAGGGTGGGGCAGCTGTTGTATGTCGGCGATTCTTCAAGTATTTATTACTGCACTGGAAAAGTGTGGGAAAAAGTGAACGGCACTGACGGCAAGGACGGCCATGACGGTAAAGACGGCGTCGATGGTACGGATGGCAAGAGGGGCAAGTACGGGACATCTGGTACGGAGTGCTACATAGACAAGTTTGTGGATGGCTTTAGCCTGGGGTGCGGCGCAACGAAGGCTGTTGTCCGCTACAATTTTGAAATTCCGGATACTTGCGACATTGTTCTCCGTTCCGATTCGTCGTATGTTTTGATTTGCGGCAAAGATAGTTCCACGCTTTTGCAGGGCGAGCAGGGCGATGCCGGCGATATTTGCAAGCAAACGGATATTGGCGGTGGGCAAGTCCGCCTGGTTTGCGGGAATGATTCGGTGATAACCTACAAAGCTCAGTGTGGTGAAACACCTTTTGATCCAGATGGTTTAATGTTCTGTTACGGCGATACGCTTGTAGCGCGTTGTAATACGCATGCCTACGATATCAAAAAACAGTTCTGCTATGGTGATTCGCTTGTTCCCCTCTGTGGTGGGGAGTCATATAATCCGGAGGAAAAGTTCTGCTACCTAGACTCACTCGTTCCTTTCTGCGGAGGGAAATCGTACGATTTGAAAAAACAATTTTGCTATGTAGATTCGCTTGTTTTCCTTTGTGGCGGGGAGTCGTATAATCCGGAGGAAAAGTTCTGCTACCTAGACTCACTCGTTCCTTTCTGCGGTGGGAAATCGTATGATCCGAAAAAACAATTCTGCTGTGTCGATTCCCTTGTCCCCCTCTGCGGAGGGAAAATGTATGACCCGAAGGAACAATTCTGCTATGTCGATTCCCTTGTTCCCCTCTGTGGCGGAAAAACGTATGATCCAAAGAAACAGTTTTGCTATGCAGATTCGCTTGTAGATTTTTGTGATGGAGAAACCTATGATTTAGCACTGCAATTCTGTTATATAGATTCTCTTGTATTCCTTTGTGGCGAGAAAACGTATGACCCGAAGGAACAATTCTGCGATGACAGGAATGGAAAGGTGTATAAATACACGAAAATTGGCGACGCGATTTGGATGGCGCAGCATTTAGATTATAAGGTTCCTAATAGTTTCTGTGCTTTTCCTGAGAATGATGATGATTTTTACTGTGGAACGGGAAGGCTTTATCCCTGGACAGTGGCTATGGCAAAAGATCATTCTGAATGTGGTGCCGGTAATTCGTGTTCTGTGACATATCCTCACCAAGGGGTTTGCCCGAATGGTTGGCATATGCCAACTAAAGTAGAATGGATTGCTATGATGGATTCTACAGGAAATTATGGAGATTTATACTATTGGGATGAATCGGTCGAATTGTTTAATTGGGAACCCTATAGTTATGGATTGAATGCTTCTGGTTTTTCTGCGTTGCCTGTAGGGATTATACCGATTAGGTGGAATGAAGAGAGCAGATTGTTTGAGAGAAGGGGAGAACTTTATAATCCAAATGGAGCCGATTTCTGGACATCGACAGAGCGTTCTGAAGAAAATGTTCATTCGTGCTATATATTTACGAATAAATTGAGACATTCTTATTTCCATATGATAGATTATCCCAAGGATGCCTATGCCAGGCTTGTACGTTGTGTGAAAGATTAAAATGGAGGAGTCTCATCCCAGCACCCTGTTGCCGTACTTCTTCTCGAATTCGATCACGAGTTTGTGCGGCTCCGGGTAGTAGTGCTTGAGGATGTTCATCCCGACGGTATAGATTTTCTTGGGGATGCCGAATACCGGTTCGGCGATGCTCCCGGCAATGCAGGCGAGCGTATCGCTGTCGCCGATGATTGCTCCAATCATATAGTTCTCCCTTTTTTTTATTACATATCGCGAACCAAACGGATTTTGTCAAGCGAAAGCGGTTGAAACGGCGAAAAATGTACCGCTTTGCCGTCGCTTTTTATATATTAGGAACGGAGGTAATCTTATGTCATCTTGTCGCTATTGCGGATCTTCCAGTCACGGGAGCGGCTGCAGTTACAGCCCTACTCGCAAACACGTCCATATCGCGGACTCTTCCAGCTGCATCTATTGCGGCTCCAGCAGCTACGGTTCCGGCTGCAGCTACAGCCCCACGGGCAAGCACAAGCACGGACATGGCGGCGACAAGTGCGCCTACTGCGGGTCGACAAGTTTCGGCTCGGGGTGCAGTTACAGCCCGAACGGCTGTCACGAGCATTAGGCGGAACTTGCTCCACACTTAGAGCGCTTCTATTTCTTCCTTGAAAAGGCCGGTAAACTCAATGATTTCGTTTATCGGCTTCTTTTTTACTTTCATCTTCTTGGCGATTTCACGAGTCCTACCAGCAACACGTTCATCAATCTTCGCGTTGATTTCCTTCGCGAAGTCCCTGAAGATGCCCGGCATCATGACATTATGATCCCATTCCTTGTGATACACTTTCTGATACGCCTCAAATTCCTTTTTTATATCAATCTATATACTCACAAATTCTCTGTCAATAGTAAGAGCTTTCTCTGCTTCAGCACATATTTCCGATTCAACCAATAGCACATTTTCTTGACTTGGAAACCCTGAGCGCCTTCCGTTGTGTCGGCAGCTTTTTTTGGAGGAGCTAAATTTACCGTGTTACTCCTGCCAAGTTTTTTGTATTACACTCGTGGATGGGGTTGTAGCGGTTAAAGCTGTTTTGAAAAAATGGCGAATTTGTGCGTTTTTTGAAAAAATCTCGCGCACTGGTGACACTTTTTGGGGGGTCGGGTGTTTTATTTATGTAATTTTGATAGAAAACCATTGCGGAACGTTATGAAACGACTAAATTTATTGCCTTTTGCGCTTGTGGCCCTGCTGCTTTCGGGGGTGGCCTTTGCCGACCGGGCCTCCGAAATTCAGGATCTCAAGCTTGAAAAGGACAAGCTGAATTCCGAAATCCAGAAATTGAACCGCCAGATTGCCGCTACGGATTCGATGCTCAAGGCGGACGATTCTCGCTACAAGAAGCTGCAGCAGCGCTACAAGGCCGATACGGAACGCCGCCGTGCCGAAATCGACAGCCTGAATTCGAAAATTGTCGTGGTGGCGGGCCAGCTGCAAGAAGAACGCAACAGGCAGGCGCGCGCGAAGAACAGGACTGACAACGTGGCCGCGAAACGCAAGGCATTGCGCTCGGCACTTGCCGCCATCAGCAAGCAGCTCGAAGAGCAGGTCGCGCAGACGGTTCCCTGGGAACTCGATACCCGTCTTGACCGCGTGAAGTCTTTGACCCGCGATATCGAGGGTGGCAACGCGAGCGAAGAAGAAGCCTTCTCGCGCCTGAAATCGCTTATTGCCGAAGAGACGAAGTTCGGCGACGAGGTTGCTATAATAAATAGCCCGCTTACCCGCAAGAACGGGGAGCTCATAAATGCCTCGATTCTGCGTATCGGCAACCAGTGGATGGTCTATACCGACGATAATGGTGCCGTATACGGGAGCCTTGTGCGCCGCATGGAAGGCGGCAAGGTTGTTTACGAGTGGAATGAGGACTTGAACCTGGAGGAGCGTAGTGCGGTGAAGCTCGCTATCGATGTGAAGCAGGCGAAGAAGCCGCCCCAGGTCGTGAAGTTGCCTGTAAGCCTCTCTATCGTGGGAGGTGAAAAATGATTAATATGGGATGTGTCATTCTGAGCGAAGCGCAACGCGCGAAGTCGAAGAATCCAGGGCGGTTTGTCGAAGGATCCAGGCTGGCATTGTTCGTTTTGTTGTTCTGCGCAGTTTCAGCGTTTGCGTGGCCGTGGTCGAACGGCGAAAAGAAGCCGTCCGCCGAAGACCAGGAACGCATTAAGGATTCCCTGCAGCTCGAAGAAGTGCGCACGTTGCAGCGCGAGGTGGAAACGCTGACCCGCATCCGTTTGCAGAAGGCCGATTCCCTCGAAAAGCTCGAGGCCGAACACTGGAAAAAACGTTACGCCGAATCGCAGATGACCGAGGAACACCAGGCTGAGACGCGTGAACTCGATGGTCGCTATTCCAAGCTCTCTACGGACTTGGGCCGTGTGAACGAAGAGGTCATGGCGAGCAAGAATGTTTCGAACGAGGCCGAAGAAAACGCGAAGTCCGAGGAAAGTGCTTTCGATGCGCTCAACACGCAGGTGAAGCTTTCCATCGACAAGACGCTTGGCGAAGTCACGGGCGATTATCCCGTGGGTATGAACGGTCGCCTGTTGCGCTTGAAAGAAGCTTCTGACGAGACGGAGAAGAAGGTCCCGAATACATTGGGTGCCGCTCGCGGCTACCTGACGGACCTGTTGCTGCGTCATGAATTGACTTACACGCAGTCGCTGGGCAGGGAACTCTCGCAGGTGGGCAACCGCCCCGACGTGAACGTGAACCGCCTGCGCCTCGGCACGATTTTCTTGGGTGAAGTTGCGCAGGATAACGGCGAAGTGCAGGCGTTGCTGCGCTCCGGTGCGTTGCAGGGCAAGATTTTCGAATGGAATGCGACGCTCCCTCCCGAAATGGCCGCGAGCGTGAAGCAGGCTGTTGTGCGCGCGGGTGCCGCTGTGGTTGTTGTGGGCGATTCCGCGCAGGTCAAAGATTCTGCGCAGGCTTCGGGAACTACCGCGAAGGTCGCGGTTGTCACGATTCCGCTGGATGTATTGCAGAACAAGGCCATCAAGAACGCGATTACCGACACGAAGGAACTCACGTGGAAGGAGGAATTCCAGGCGTTCTTCAAGAAGGGCGGCATTGTGATGTACCCGCTCATGTTGGTGGCGATATTTGCGTTGCTGCTTTGCCTGGAACGCTTCCTGGTACTCAGTTACCGCGGGCATCTGAGCCGCAGGTTCCTCAAGAAGTTGGGCGCGCTCGTGAAGGAAACCCGCTACGAGGATGCCGCAAATCTTTGCCTCAAGAAAGAGACGAGCCTTTCTATGGTTTTGTTTGCGGTGCTGAACCGTGCCCGCGAAACGCGCGAAGATGCGGAACGCTCCCTGCAGGAGGCCCTCCTCCGCGAACAGCCGAAACTTGACCGCCGCATGGGTCTTCTTGCCGCGATGGGGACGATTGCCCCGCTGCTCGGCCTGCTCGGTACGGTGACGGGTATTATTACTTTGTTCACGGTCATTACCGAGGTGGGCACGAACGATGCGCGCGTGCTGGCGGGCGGTATTTCCGAAGCGCTCGTTACGACGGAAACGGGCCTCGTGATTGCCATCCCCGTGATGATCTTGCATGGCCTTTTGAGCGAAAAGATCGAGAAGGTCACGAGCGAAATGTACGTGCAGAGCACCGCGCTGTTGAACAAGATTTTTGGAAAGGAAAAAACGTAAACGTCATTGCGAGCCGCCTTATGGCGGCGTGGCAATCCACGCTTGAATATGAACAACTCCTTCTACATATTCGTCGAGTCGTTGCAGAACACGTACGAGGCGGGCGGCATCGTGATGCTCCCGATTCTCCTCGCGGGCGTAGTCGGGTTCTATTACCTGTTTACGAGCTGGTTCCGCATTGGTCGCGACTTTTTCCGGAAGGACATCCACAAGGTCATCAAGCGCATGCGCCTCGACCTGAACGGCGGCAACGAAGAAGACGAGAAGAACGGCGAGGCCCCGAGCCCGGAAAAGGCGTTGCGTCGCCTGCGTAAGCGTGGCGGCCTCCTTTCTCGCGAGCTTTGCTACGCCATCGAGGTCGCGATGGAAAATCCCGAAGGATTCCGCGACTACATGCAGGTGCGTTTTGCGAAGACGGTGCGCTACATGGAACGCGGCAACCACGTGGTATCCGTGATGGCGTCTGCCGCGCCGCTCCTCGGGTTGCTCGGGACAGTGACCGGCATGGTCTCCACTTTCGAGGTGATCACTTTGTACGGTAACCAGAACCCCGTGCTTATGGCCGACGGCATCTCCGAGGCGCTGATCTCTACGCAGAGCGGGCTTTTGGTGGCATTCCCGTTGACCCTCTTGAAGCAGCGCCTGGACGAACGTGTGGAAATTTTGCAGCAGAAGATGCAGTTGGGCGCAACGGTTATTGAAAACTATTTTGTCGAGAGAAAGGCGTAAGTATGGAATTCAACTTGCCGAGAAAAAAGCAGAAGGATATGGGCATCGAGATGGGCCCGCTGATGGACATCGTGTTCATCCTGCTCATCTTTTTCGTGGTGACATCCTCGTTTACCCGCGAGACGGGCGTCGACGTGACCAAGCCACAGGCGCAGTCTGCAAGCCAGCTCGAAAAGGAGAACCTGCTTGTGGCCATCACGCGCGAAGGCACGATCCATATCAACGAGCGCCAGGTGGACTTGGCAAGCCTTCAGGATATCTTGAAGCAGTCGCTCGCGAAGGCGCCCGACAGGGAAGCCGTCGTGATTGCCGACAAGGGCGCCGAAACCGGCGTGCTCGTGCAGGTGATTGACATCTGCAACATGGCCGGAGTGAAGAAGGTTTCTATCGCCGCGCAGGCGGAGTAAGAGTGTGAAGTGTGTGATGTGGAATGTAGGATGTGTCATCCTGAGCGAGTGAAACGAGTCGAAGGATCTAGGTAAGAAGATCCCCGCCTTCGCGGGGATGACAGTGTCGGAATAGAATGAACAATGGTTTTGAAGTTTTTTAAAAAGTTTTTTAAGCGTTTTACCATCCTGATCGCGGCGATTCTCGCGAGCTGTGCGCTCGTGTTCTCGGTGACGATGGCGAACCTGTTCTTGACGGGCAAGGTTTTCCACGAAAAGAAATACAACAAGACCGAAATCGCCGTGAAGAAGGTCGACGAAGTCGAGAAGAAGGTCGAGAAGAAAAAGCCGGCGCGCAAGCCGAACCGCCAGAAGTCCAATTCGCGTTCGCCGAAGGCGGGTCCGAGACTCGCGATGAACCTGGGGACGGCCTCGGGCAGCGCGGGCGCCGCCATCAACGAAGAACTGGTGGCCGATTTCCGTGGCGGGGCTCTTTCGACCGAAAAGGGCGATGTCGACAAGAAACCCGAAAGCCGCGCCATGCCCAACTTCCAGGTGCCGGCGAAAATCAGGGACAACGAAATTGACGCGATGTTGCGCCTCTCGTTCTGCGTGGACGTGAGCGGGAAGGCATACGATATCAAGATAATCGAGGAAACGCCCGCGGGCTCGGGCCTCGCGCAGGCGGGCAGGGAAGCCCTTGGCCGCATGACGTTCGCCCCGGCAGAAAAGGGCGGCAAGGCAGTCCCCTTCTGCGGCATGGAACAACCGTTCGAAGTGAAGTTCAGGGATTGATGACATGAGAAAAGTGAGACTCAAAATAATGAATGTCATCCCCGCGGCCTGTGTTGAGCTTCGTCGAAGCAAGGCGGTGGTTTCCCTAATTTTCATTCTCGTTGCATGCTCGTTCGCGGCACAGTCCGCGTACGACCTGATGGAACGCGCGAACGCCCTTTACCGCGATGGCAAATTCAAGCAGGCGATAACGCTCTACCGCAAGGCGGAATCCCGCGGGGCGGACCCCGTCGCCACCAGTTTCAACATCGCCAACAGTTATTACCAGAGCAACATGTATCCCGAAGCCGCCGCCTCGTACCGCAAGGCGGTAGATTACTCCGCGGGCAAGTTCTCTCCGGCACTCTTCAACATGGCAAGCGTGTACTTCCGCCTGCGTCAATATCCGGAATGCGTGGCGGCGTACCACCGCGCGTTGAAACTGGAGCCGGAAAACGTTTCCGGCTGGCTTTACTTGGGCGAAGCCTACAGTAAAACCGGCGACGGGGTCGGCGCCCTCCGTGCCATCGAAAAGGCCTACCAGCTCGACAAGGACGACATCAGCATCGTCTACCAGCTTTCCGAAGCGAACATCTCGCTCAACGATTTTGAGCGCGCCGTTGCCGTAATCCGCGAGGGCTATGCTGCCCACCCCGAAGAAGTAGACTTTCTTGTGTACCTCGGCGATGTCTACCGCCTGAACAAGCAACTCGAACAGAGCGCAGGAGCCTACCGCGAAGCCCTGGGTGTACGTCCCGACGATACCGCCACTATGTACAAACTAGCAGACGTGCTTGCCGACGACAACAAGCCGTTTATCGCCATGGATGTGCTGAACAACTTGATCCAGGTCAAGCCAGATTTTAGCGATGCGGCCATTTTCCTCGGGAACCTTGCCTACGACGCGAAGTTCTACGACCGCGCCGAAGCCGCCTACGAACTCGCCGCCAAGCAGGGCAATGCCGAATCCGTTTACGGTTTCAAGAACATGGCTTACGACGCCCATTCCGAAAAACGCGACGAGGAGGCTCTCCGCCTGCTTCGGCTGGCGCAAAAGTATTTCCCCGACGACATTACCCTCCAGGCCGACATCCTGGAATTCGAGAAGAACTAGTTTGCCGGACCTTTACTCGTCCTTAATGCAGCGGATTGGACAATAGATTTCATGGTAAGGAAAATTCCGGATTGATGCGGTTCTTTCTCTTCCGGACCCTTCAAAGAAAGGTATATCAAGGTAGTATTGCCACGGAGAGTTGTAATGGATCCATGTGTATCCAGATTCGCCCATACCACCAAATCCTGCTGTTGCATCATAACGTCCGCTACCCACAAAGGATAGTCCGTATGTATCTGTCCCGGGCTCTATAGCCCAACCTTTTTTCGACATCAACGGGTCTGAGAGTTTGCTTGCAAGACTTATAAGTTTTTCCGCCTCTTTTTTTGACGGAATATGCCAACCGTCAGGGCAGATTCCCTGAATGGTGTCGGAGCCCAAACTGCATGAAGAATCAAAAGCGCAAATGGAGCTATTCATTGCCGCGTCCCGGCTGTACAGGCGTCCGTAAAGTTCGCAGAATCGGTCTTCGTCGTTGAAACAGGCGGATACTCCAATTTCATTGCCGGCATAGTTCAGGTTTTCCGCCATCCAGGTCTGGCGATTCACGACAACCGTCCTGTAGGTCTTGCCGTCGCGCGGGTCGGTCATGGTGCCGTAATCGATGTCCGGATTGAACTGGTCGCCAGCTTTATCCAGGAATGGTTCGGCGTCTTCTTGCTTGGTTCTAGAAGAACTGCTTGAGGATTTTGCAATGGACGAACTCGAAGAACTAGACGATGTGGAAACATCTTCGTCTTTCACGCAGCGGACAGAGATGATTAAACTAGCAGTCTGGCTTTGGATGCCCGCCCAGTTGGATTCTCCGCTTATGGCAAGATAATAGTCTTCAATTGACTCGTAATAGATCCACATGTATGCATACCAAAGCATATCTCTGTATTTGTGATCAAATATTCCCGCCGCCACAAAGGAGAGCCCGTACGGATCGATTTCGGAATCGATAAATAGAGAGTCGGTTCTCCATCCTATCAATGATGCCAACGGGGCTGCCTTCTTGCCGGCAAGTCTTACCAATGCCATCGTTTCGGAATATGTTGGAATATGCCACCCGTCCGGGCAGATGCCTTGAATCGGTCCGGGTCCTAACTTGCAGTTAGAATTGTACTTACATTTCCCGTCGTTCATCGCGGCATCGCGGGTATAAAGGCGCCCGAACAGTTCGCAATATTCATCGTAATTATCAAAACAATGGGATTCGCCCCTTTTGTGGTCGGCATAGTTCAGGTTTTCCGCCATCCAGGTCTTCCCCTCGACATTCACGGTCCTGTATGTCTTGCCGTCACGCGGGTCGGTCATGGTGCCGTAATCGATGTTCGGATTGAACTGCTCGCCCTTTACCTCCAGGTAGAGCTTGTATTCATATTTAGTCTGCAAGGAACTGCTCGACCCTTGCGAACTGCTGGATTTGTCATTCTGGAGCGAAGCGATAGAATCCACCGAACTGCTTGACGAATGGGTGCCGCCTTTTTCCGAACCGTCCGCCCCTTGTGAACTGCTGGAGAGGCTCTGGTCGGCTTCTGCCCTCGAAACCGGGACGAAACTGTCGTCATCGCCGCAGGCAGCGAGGAACAGTGTTCCCAAAAGCATTGCGGCTATAAACTTTTTTTCGAAAACAACGCTCTTCATTCTTCCTCCTTTGCCTTAAAACTACTAACTAATGACCAATGACTAACAACTACTCGTCCTTCACGCAGCGGACTGGGTTGTAAACTTCATCGTCACCGAAGTCCCAGATTTCCGCTTCATTTTTTGCTCCCCTTATTACAATGTAGTATTGGACCGAAGATACATAATAGACCCACACGTGTTCATATTCACCCAAAGAATAGAATCCATCGTCGGCGTTATAACTTCCTGCGCCCAGAAAGGAAAGACCGTATTTATCTGTTCCGGATGTAATGCCCGCTTTCCAACCCTCTGCCGACATCAGCGGGCGTGATAAACCGTTAGCAATGTTCACAAGGTCTTGCGCCTCTTTATTTGTCGGGATATGCCACCCGTCAGGACAGATTCCCTGGATGGGGCCGGAACCTAGGCTGCATGAAGATTTAAAGGCGCAACTTGAGGAATTCATTGCTGCATCGCGGCTATAAAAGCGACCATACAGTTCGCAGAAACGGTCATCTTCGTTGAAGCAGACGGATTCTCCTATTTCGTTGCCGGCATAGTTCAGGTTTTCGGCCATCCAGACTGCGTTGCCGACTTCCACAGTCTTGTATGTCTTGCCGTCACGCTCGTCGATCAGTGTGCCGTAATTGATGTCCGGGTTGAACTGGTCGCCAGCGTTTTCCAGGAAGGGTTCGATGTCTTGCTTGGTTCGCGAGGAACTGCTCACGGAACTTGAAGAGTTTACACTGCTAGACGATTTTAAGGAACTACTGGATGATGCCGGAAGAACTTCGTCCTTTATGCAGCGGACTGAAAACCCATAGTCTTTTTCGCGGTAATACACTTCCCGACTACTGTGCGAGAACAATCTCATATACTCCGCCTCGTCTTCGTAGGAGCCGTATGACCCCCAGAAGTAAGTGATGATGCCGGCATTGCCAAAAACGCCATTGCGGTACCAGCCAGCGGGAATTGCAGAAAAACCGGTAACATTTGTGCCATCCCCGTCGTTATACCATCCCGTCTGCGACTTGAGTTCCTCACCCGTAACGCCTATCGCAGCATTCAGATTGTTCCATTCTCTAGTCGAAGGCAAATGCCAACCATCCGGGCAAACGCCCTGTACCGCAGTCCAAAATGTACAGCCGAAGCTGCCTTTGCCCATTCCGCAGTTCCGCGGGTCATCCGCATCGTTCGCCATCTTTATCGAGTCGATTGCCGCCGCCCAGGTATACAGGCGACCGGCCACGTCGCAGTTCTTGGGTTCATTATCGTAGCACCAGGACCATTCGTATTTTGCATCGCCAGAACCTCCTAGACCGGGGTCATAGTTCAAGTTTTCAGCCATCCAGGTCTGTTCGCCAATCTTCACCGTCTTGTAGACCTTGCCATCGCGAGAGTCTATTATGGTATCGTACTCGATTTCAGGATTCAGGAAAGTCTCTTTGGACAGACTCCAATCGAAACCCTGCGAGGAACTCGACATCAAACGCGGGTCATCGGGAGGAAGGATGATCCCGTCGCCCTTTATGCAGCGGACGCTAATGAACACTTCTGCGCCATCATAATCGTGAATAAGCAGGTGGTTTTCCTGGCCCTGGATTACCAGGTAGTTCTGCTCGTCGTTCTGGCCCGAATGCCACATGAATCCGTACATGCCGTGACTGTCGAATGTTGTGCCCCACCGGTATCCTGTACCTACAAAGGACAGGCCGTAAGTATTTGTTCCGGGGAGCACCGCGATGCTGTCGTCAATCCAACCGTATTCTGACATCAGCCACTGTGCGGAACGGCCTTCTAAATAGGCGAGGTCTTCCATTTCTAGCCGCGTCGGAATATGCCATCCGTCGGGGCAAATGCCCTGAATGGGGTCGCTTCCTAGATCGCACCACATCCTGAAATCACAGGTACTGTCGTTCATCGCCGCCATTCGGCTATACAGGCGCCCATAAAGATCGCAGTTGCTCTCGTCGTTGTTGTAGCAAACGCTTTTGCCTTTCAGGAGCGGGTAGAGCGCTGAATCGGCAAAGTCCAGGTTCTGTGCCATCCATGTCTGTCCGTGGAACTCGACCGTCTTGTACGTCTTGCCGTCACGCGGGTCCGTCATGGTGCCGTATTCTATGTTGGGGTTCAGGAAGCCGTCCCTGTTTTCGGGCCATTTTACGGGATAATGGTCCTTTCTGTCGAATGTCGCGTTCCTGGCGTATGAACTGCTGTAGTTTTTCGAAAAGATGGAGCAACTGCTGGAAGACTTGTAATGTGATGAACTTGAGGATGAGTTCGCCGAGCTCTGCCGAAGCGAACTGCTCGAATAGCGCGAACTGCTGGACATGTCCTCGTCGTCCAAACTGCTGGACTCTTCGTCGTAGTCATGGTCCCTTGCAATTGGGGAGAAATCGTCGTCATCGCCGCAGGCGGCGAGAAGCAACGCAGTGAGCAACGCCGTCAATGCAAGACAAAAGCGTATGGATTCCTGATGCTTTTTCATTCTCTTCTCCTATACCAAAAATCTTTCAGTCAAAAATTAGTCCTTTATGCAACGGACGGGGAGGTATAAATCGTGGTTGAGATAGTAGTATGTCGTTATAGTTCCCTTTTCACCCTTGATTTGCAAGAAGTATTGGCCGATACTGGCTCTGTAAAGCCAGTAATAGGCGTAGCCGCCCTTGGAATCGTAGTTCCCGCCATCGCGGGCACCTGGCGCAATGAAGGAAAGCCCGTAGGAGTTTGTTCCGTATACACCGGAACCCCAGCCATTGGCCGATATTATTTTATCTGCATTGCCGGAACCCACGTAATTTATCATGCTGTTGGCCTCGGTATATGTCATCATATGCCATCCGTCGGGGCATATCCCCTGAACAGGATCGCTGCTTAGGTCGCAATTGTAGTTGTATGCACATTTCGAGTCGTTCATCGCGGCTTCACGGCTGTAGAGGCGGCCAAAGAGTTCGCACTCGCTCGCCTTTTCGTGGTAGCACTGGGTGTTGCCCTTGATGAGGGGGATTATGCTGGAGTCGGCGAAGTTCAGGTTCTCCGCCATCCAGGTCTGGCCATTGAATACTATGGTCTTGTACGTCTTGCCGTCGCGCGGGTCGGTCATTGTGCCGTAGGTCAGGTCCGGATTGAACAGGTCTTCCTTGGAACTTATGGAGAAACTACTGGAGGGGCTCTCACTGGACCATGTGCTTGCCGTGTAGCTGCTGCTGCTCAAGGCGACGGCTTTTGCTATCCCACTAATGCACCTGACCCCGACACTCACGTACGAGGTATAGTCAAATATAAATACCTCGCTGTTTTCGCCATTTATCACAAAATAACGTTGTTCATCGTTCGGCAAGTAAACCCACATGAATGCCGCCGTGTCAAGGGACCTGAAACCCTTTTCATCATGTAAGCCGCCGGGCACGAACGATAGTCCGTAGGTGTCTTTTGCTGCGATTATGAAAAGACTTGAAATCCAGCCTTTTTCCGATGCCCAGTCTGCCTTTTTTTTCCCTACATATTCCATCAGGGACTCTGTTTCCGCGACAGTCGGGATATGCCATCCGTCCGGACAGATGCCTTGGACAGGTTCGCTACCCAAATTGCAGTTAGACCCTGATGGACAGCCGGGCGAATTCATTGCCGCTTCGCGGGAGTAAAGCCTTCCGTAAAGGTCGCAGAGTTCTTCGTCGTCGTTGTAGCAGAAGGCTTGGCCGTATTTGTTGCCTGCAAAGTTCAGGTTTTCCGCCATCCAGGTCTGGCCATTGACGGCCACGGTTTTGTACTTCTTGCCATCGCGCGAGTCAGTCATTATTCCGTAGCTGATGCCGGAGTTGAACTGCTCGCCTTTTTCGGTCAGGCGCGGATTGGCATCGACGTTCGTTTGTGAAGAACTGCTTGTGCTGTAGCTTGAAGACGAACGGTAACTTGAAGAACTGTAACTGCTAGAAGAGAGCGGATTGGCGGTGCCCTTGACGCATCGTACGGCGATGCTCACGTACGAAGTATAGTCGTGGAGGAAAACTTCGTCGGTCTTGGCGTTTACCACGAAATAGCGTTGAGGACCGTTCGGCTTATAAACCCACATGAACGACGCTGTGTCAATGGACCTGAAGCCTTTGGACTCATGCACGCCACCCGGCACAAACGATAGCCCGTAAGTATCTTCTGGCGTGTCGTCGAAAAAGTTCAGATTCCAGCCCTTTGCCGATGCCCAGTCTGACTCATTCTTGCCTATATAGTTTATTAGGGTTTCTGTTTCATCATATGTCGGGATATGCCAATCTTCCGGGCAGATGCCCTGGAGTGGGCCGTATCCTAGTCTGCAGTATGTCCCTGATGGGCAATCGGGGGAATTCAGCGCCGCATCACGGGTGTAAAGCCGGCCGTAAAGTTCGCAGAATTCCTCTTCGTCATTGTAGCAGAATGCCTGCCCGTATTCGTTGCCGGTGTAGTTCAGGTTTTCTGCCATCCAGGTCTGGCCATTGATGTTGACGGTCCTGTACTTCTTGCCGTCGCGCGGGTCGGTCATGGTGCCGTAGGTGATAGACGAATTGAACTGTTCGCCCTTTTCGGTCAGGAGTGGGGTTGCGTCTACCTTTTTGTGTGAAGAACTGCTGCGGTAGTAACTCGAAGATGAGCTGTAGCTTGATGAACTGTAGCTTGAGGAACTGTAGCTGCTGCTGGAGGAATAGCTGCTGGACCACGAACTGCTCGAGTTGCGGGAACTGCTGGAGTATTCGTCATCTTCGTCCGAACTGCTGGAGTTTTCGTCATCCTCGTCAGAACTGCTCGAACTTTCGGGGCGGTGGTATTCGCGGCCTATGGCAGTGAGCGTGTCTTCGTCGCCTATCCAGAGATAGACGGAATCGCGACTGTCGAATTCGCAGTAATAACTGTCCTTGTCTCGCCCGACAACAGCCTCGCGGCCCTCGCGCTGCTCGTTGCAGGGGTATTCCGCAAATTTGTCTACCGATGTGAATGCGTAGTCGTACCCGCGGTTTTTCGCTACCGGGGTAAAGTCGTCGTCATCGCCGCAGGCGCATAGCAAGGCAGCAACGAGCAATGTTGCAAGTAAATGAACGGAAATAGATCCTGCGGTAAGTTTCTTCATTTTCTTCTCCTATACCGAAAATCTTTCAGCCAAAAACTAGTCCTTCACGCAGCGGATCGGTAAGAACAGTTCAGCATCCCCATAAGTCATCACGGAAAAATTATTTAATCCGGCACGCACTACCAGGTAATACTGATCGATTTTATTCTTGTAAAGCCAGGTATACGCATATTCGCCCAAACTAGAGTAGCGGTTAGACGTATTGTTCCAGCTTGCATATCCCGCAAAAGACAACCCATAGGTATCGAGCCCGGTACTGAGGGTATCGTTCCAGCCATTGGCCGATCGCACATCTGAGGCAGCAAAAGCACCTATATAACTGACCAGATTGGCGCCTTCTTCATGCGACGGGACATGCCATCCGTCTGGGCAAATACCCTGAATAGAACCTTCGCCCAAATCACATGATGCATTAAAGGCGCAGCGATTATCGTTCATCACCGCAGAACGGCTGTACAGGCGCCCAAGCAGTTCGCAATACTTGTCATCACCGTTATAGCAAAGCGAATTACCCTTCAAGAGAGGGTTCTTCGTATCGTCATTGTAGTTAAGGTTTTCCGCCATCCAGGTTTTCCCGTCAATAACCACGGTCTTGTATGTCTTGCTGTCGCGGGAATCTGTCATTGCGCCATAACTGACACTTGGGTTAAAAAGGTCGGATTTGGATTCTATTAAGTAACTGCTCGACGAAACGCTGCTCGACGATTTTACGCTGGATGAACTTGAGTAGGAACTGCTACTTGACTTGACCGACGAACTACTTGGGGGAGCACTCGAAGATGAAGACAAACTAGACGACGAAACACTACTGCTGGATTTGACTGATGAACTGCTCGACGAGGTCGGTTCATCCGCTATGCAGCGGACGGGGAGGTAAAGTTCATGATTGTTGTAGTTGCTTGTGTTCATGTATTTTGATGGACCATTGATGTAGAAGTAGTATTGAGATGTATATTCAATATAAATCCAGTTGTAAGCGTAGCCACCCTTGGAATCGTAGTTTACGCCATCGCGTGTGCCTGGCGCAATGAAGGAAAGCCCGTAGGTATTTGTTCCATATACATTGGAGCCCCAGCCTTTAGCCGACATTATTTTATCTGCATTGTCGGAACCTACGTAACTTATCATTTTGTTGACTTCGGTGGCCGACATCACATGCCAATTGTCGGGACATATTCCCTGTATCGGGCCGCTACCCAAGCTGCATGAAAATCCGAAAGCGCATTTAGAGTCTCCCATCGCAGCTTCACGGCTGTATAGGCGTCCGAAGAGTTCGCACTCGCTCTCTTTTTCGTGGTAGCACTGCGTGTTCCCTTTCAGGAGTGGGTAAATGCTGGAGTCGGCGAAGTTCAGGTTCTCCGCCATCCAGGTCTGGCCATTGAATACTATGGTCTTGTACTTCTTGCCGTCGCGCGGGTCTGTCATTGTTCCGTAGGTCAGGTCCGGGTTGAACAGGTCTTCCTTGGAACCTATGGAGAAACTGCTGGAGGGGCTCTCGCTAGACCACGTGCTTGGCCAGTAGCTGCTGCTCGACCTTGCCGAGGAACTCGAAGAACGTGCACTTGATGAACTGGAGCGACTGCTCGATGAGACAGGGTTTGCCTTCCCTTTAACGCACCGGACACCGATACTCACATATGAAGTATAGTTGTGGATGAATACTTCGCGGGTATTGACGTTTATCAGGAAATAACGTTGTTCGCCATTCGGCAGGTAAACCCACATGAACGCTGTTGTGTCTATAGCCCTGAAGCCTTTGGACTCGTCCATGCCGCCCGGCACAAACGATAGCCCGTAGGTGTCTTTTACCGTGTCGGGGAGTAATTCCGGCTTCCAGCCTTTTGACGATATCCAGTCTCCCACGTTATCACCTATATAGTTTATTAGGGTCTCTGTTTCCTCGTAAGTCGGGATGTGCCACCCTTCCGGGCAGATACCTTGAATAGGTCCGTCACCCAAATTGCAGTATTGTCCCGATGGGCAGTCGGGCGAATTCATTGCGGCTTCGCGTGTGTAAAGCCTTCCGTAAAGTTCGCAGAACTCGTCATCGTCGTTGAAACAGAAGGACTCTCCATATTCATTGCCGGCATAGTTCAGGTTTTCCGCCATCCAGTTCTGACCATTGACGACTACGGTTTTGTACTTCTTGCCATCGCGCCCGTCTGTCATTATTCCGTAGCTGATGGCTGGGTTGAACTGCTCCCCCTTTTCTGTCAGGCGCGGATTGGCATTGACGCTCTTTCGTGAAGAACTGCTGCGGTAGTAACTCGAAGATGAAATGTCATTGCGAGGAGTCGAAGACGACGAAGCAATCCATGAAGAGGAACTGTAGGAACTGCTCGAGTTGCGTGAACTGCTGGAGTTTTCGTCATCTTCGTCTGAGCTGCTCGAACTTTCGGGGCGGTGGTATTCGCGGCCTATGGCAGTGAGCGTGTCTTCATCGCCCACCCACAGGTAGAGGGAGTCGGCCCGGTCGAACACACACGTATATATGTCCTTGTCGCGCCCGACGGCGGCATCGCGCCCCTCGCGCATCTCGTTGCAGGGGTATTCCGCAAATTCGCCTGTCGATACGAACGCGTAATCGTACCCGCGGTTTCTGGCTACCGGTGAAAAGTCGTCATCGTCATCGCCGCAAGATATCAAAAAACACGCCACAAGTGCCGGAACGGCGAGGCGTGCAAAAACTCCAAACACGGAATGCTTCATTCGTCCTCCTTAAAATATCCCCCCCCCCTTATAAAATATAGAAAGTTTGCCCAGGGCGCAACATTTGTAAGAAATTTCCTATATTCATTATGAACAAATACCGGAGTTTTATTATGGAAATCAAATGGCTCAATCCCGATGCAAAGTTTGACCGCCTTGTTCTGGCGGGCGATATTGGCGGCACCAACACGAATTTAGGCCTCGTGGGCTACAAGGACGGCAAGTTCACGCTGATTCTCGAAACAGTCTGCCCCTCCAAGGACATCGACGGTCTCGACGCCCCCATCCGCGAGACGCTCAAGCTCGCTGCCGAAAGTAACGCGAACCTCAAGCCCAGCCACGTGTGCATCAGCGCCGCGGGCCCGGTGGCGAACAACAAGTGCGTGATGACGAATCTCCCGTGGAGCGTGGACGGCGATGCCCTTACCGCAGCGACCGGCATCCCGACGCTTGTCATCAACGACTTCATGGCCATCAGCTACGGCATCCCGACTCTCGACGTGGACGACCCCAAGCAGATTTTCAAGCTCACGCATACCGACGGCAGCCAGCCCGCCCCGCAGAAGGCGACCAAGGCGGTCATTGGCCCGGGTACCGGCATGGGTGTGGGTTTCCTCGCATTCGATGGCGAAAAGTACATCCCCGCTTCTTCGGAAGGCGGTCACTCTACGTTTGCCCCGTTCGACAAGGACTCGCAGGAATTCCACGACTACATGGAAAAGAAGATCGGCACCGTGCCCGGCGTGGAACCGCTCGTATCCGGCATGGGGCTCCGCAACATGTACGAATGGTGGAAGGAGACCCGAGGCGTGCCCGATAACGAGGCCTTCAAGAAGATTGAAGAGACGGAACCGAACGATCGCCCGAAGTACATCAGCCGTGCAAGCGACACCGACCCGGTGGCTGCCGAGATGATGCGCTTGTTCGTGAAGATGCTCGCCCGTTTTGCAAGCGACGCCTCCACGTTGTTCTTGCCCCTGGGTGGCCTCTACCTCGCCGGCGGCACGGTGCAGAAGGACCTGCGTTGGCTGGAGCGTGACAACCTGTTCATGAAGTGGTTCGAGAAGAACTACAACCCGAACATTCGCCCGCTTCTCAACAAGATTCCGGTGTACATCATCAAGGATTACAGCATCAGCCTTTACGGCGCCGCGAACGCAAGCCTGAATTTGCAGAAATAATTTTCTGTAGCGCGTTACCGCCTGCCGCGAGTTTCGAAGTCCGCGTCGACATCGTGTTTCCATTCGCGCCTGTTGACGCGCTTGTTGCGGATGTCGCTCATCAGGCGGCATTGCGCGTTGTACATCACGCCGATACCTTCGCCGTCGTTGATGAAGTTTGCGGCGCGTTCCTCGTCAATCCCGAAGTTCCTTGCGGTTTCGATGGCGTCGATGTTTGCGCCGAGGAAAATGAATTCCCAGCCGTACTTCTGCTTTTGACGTTCCACCATTTGCTTTACGCGGTCAGAAGTGTACTTGTGGCTCGCATTCTCGTAGCCGTCGGTAGTGATGACGAAGATGGTCTTTTCGGGGCGATCTTCCTCGCGGGCATACTTGTGCACGTTGCCAATGTGGTGGATTGCTCCACCGATGGCGTCGAGCAACGCGGTGCACCCGCGGGCGTAGTATTCCTTTTCGGTCAGGGGCTCGATTTGCGCGAGCGGCTTGCGGTCGTGGAGCACCTGCATCTCGGTATCGAAAAGCACCGTCGAGACAAATGCCTCGCCCTCCTCCTGCTTCTGCTTTTCGATGGTGCTGTTGAAGCCCCCGATGGTGTCTTTCTCGAGCCCGCTCATGGAACCGCTGCGGTCCAGAATGAAAACGATTTCGGTGAGTCCTTTTTTCATAGTTGCCTCCGTGCCGCTATTTGTGCGGCTGTTTGAGTGGATGCCGCGGGCTTTATTGCCTTGGCGGCTGTTACGGGAGCAATTATAGATGTTGCGGAAGTGAAAATGGTCGCCTGGCAGGCGACATTTTAAAATGGCTTTTTTGGCGCGGATTTGGAGGCTATGCGCCCAGGGTCGGTTGCCCGAACTTGAAGAGCATGCTGTTCAGTTCCCAGATGTCGTATTTCTGGTGGTTGATGAAGTAGATTACGATAAGGTCGCCCTTGTTTGCCGGCGAAAGCGCAAGTTCTGCGCGGGCGAGGAGGTCGTTTGTCTCTTCCAGGTTGAGCTTCAGGGCGATGGCCAGCGCGAGGGCCGTTTTTTTGGTGGGCCTGTAGTTCACGTTGCTGCGGATTTTCGAGAAGTGCTTGCGGTCGAGATTCGCCTTCTTGTAGATTTCCACGTCGTCCTGCTTTTTCTCGCGGATGAGGCTGAAAAGCTTGTCGCAGAACGTTTCTCCCGTTTTCGCGATGATGTCCTCGAGGCTCCCGTCTGCATCGCAGATTGCAAGTGAATTCTTTTCAAGGCAAAGCTCTGCGTCACTTTCGTCTGGAGCTTCGCAGGGCTCTTCTAAATGCTCAAATATCGCGTCTGTTTCAACAGCCTCGTCAAGGTCGAACTCTAAAGGTCTGGGTGCGTTGCGGGCATTCCAACGGTTGCTTACGTAGCCGAGAACCTCGCTGCGCCTGTCCTGTACGTAGTTGTCGTTGATGAACGACTGGATATCGTCGCTCAGTTCTTCCGAGACTTCGAACGCCTTCCGGTCGAATACGACCAGCATCACGTCCATCTCGTTTGCCTGCAAAAATTCGTTGATGGATGTGAGCGCAATTTTCAGCGCCGAATCCTTGGGGAACCTGTAGACCCCGCTCGATATCAGCGGGAACGCAATGGAGCTGCAGCCCAGTTCTTTCGCCTTCTCGAGCGCGCCTCGGTAGCAATTTGCAAGCACAAGGAACTCTCCGGACTTGCCGCCGTTCCATACAGGCCCCACCGTGTGGATGATGTATTTGGCATTGAGCGCGAAAGCCTTCGTGACGGCGATTTCTGCCACGTCCAGCGGCCCTATTTTTTCGCGAGCTGCCAGGAGTTCCGCGTGGCCCGCCGCATTGTAAATATGGAATTCCGCCCCGCCGCCGCAAATGGGCATGGGGTTCGCCGAGTTGACTATGGCATCGGCGCTGACTTTGGAAATGTCGTTACGGATTATCCTTAGGGGCATGCAAGGATATATAGAAAAGTACTAGCCGTAAATGAAGCCGAGAGTAACGGCAACGGCCACTAATAGCACAATCTGCTTTATAATATGTACTTCATGTGAATCCATGTCCATAAAATACAATTATGGGGGTCCAAAAAACCACCCTGTAAGCATTGTATAATGTTACAGGGGTAAACACGTGATTTGGATTACAGAAAATGGGGTTTTTCGACGTTTTTTTTTGTATATTTTAAGTAGCCGGTCAGGTGGCCGGCCCCGTATTAGAGATCGTCTATCCGCGTTTGGCGCGGGGGCGGTCCTTTTTTTATGCGGTGAAAACGGAAATGCTCGAAAAAAGGAGTACAGATGAAGGAATTCGATTTGGTGGGCATGAAGACGATAGGCAATGTCGAGTTGTTGCACACGCCCCGTGCGCGCATAGGCGTTTTCGCGTCGCGGCAACTGGACCGCACGGGGAGCATCATCAAGGAACAGTGGGCGGTGGCGAAGGGAAGGCAGCGCAAGTGCATTGTCGGCACGTTCCATTCCCGGTCGGAATGCGAGATACTATACCTCGTGCTGAAATACGGCGGGTCTGCCGTGTGGTTCATGGGTTGCAAACGGCCGGATACCCTGCCCGAATTCTGCAAGAAGGCCGTGAAGAGCGGGCGCCTGCTGATGGTGTCGTGCTTCAATCGGGAAAGGCACAACCTGGCGACGGCAAGGTATTGCATGCACATGGTCGATCTCGCGTCGAGCTACCTCGTGTTCTGGGCGCTGGAAGGCAGCCGGATGCTCGGGCCCATTCATGCCCGCGCCATCGCCCGCGGCAAATGGGTGGAATGCTTTTGAGGGAGGGGGTTGAAAAGTGGCTAGAAAAGTAGCTAGAAAAGAGCCAGGTCCTTGGCGCGGTCGCGGATATTTTCTTTATACCGAGCCCTGCTCTTTT
>Ga0310786_10001222_pt1 | contig 41343 bp, 31 predicted proteins | sample AusTroGonzalo_MG_FD_203881 | JGI IMG/M metagenome (GOLD analysis project Ga0310786, IMG submission 203881) | Bovine rumen microbial communities from tropical cattle in Woodstock, Queensland, Australia - Gonzalo_03 (v2) (version 2) | ecosystem: Host-associated > Mammals > Digestive system >...
CGGTACGTCGCGCTGGATTTTCTCCGACCGCATGACGAACGGTGATCTAGTGTTTGATGGCGCAGGGGCGTTTACGTTCCGCACTGGCGGCGGATCGGACGGCTCCATTGTGCTTTCGCCAAACATGATTCTCCAGACGGCCTTTACGTCCAGCGACAAAAGCGACGTCGACGCCGTCCGCGCTTCGAACTTGACGCTGAATCGCTCGAACGTCCAGTTCTTCGAAACCTACTGGAACGTCACGGACCGCATCACGGGAACACTTAGCGTCCTGGCGGACGAGCCCTCGTGCTCCATCCTTTACGTGCGTGCCGTGACGGCCGACAAAACGGAGACTGTGCGAATCGGACGTCTCGAAATGAAGCCGGGAAGCACTTTGCTCGTACGTGGTGCCAAGCTCGGCGGGGACGCGAAGATCCTTTTCGACACTGCGCCCGAAACGGTCGGCGGGATTGTTCCGCAACTGATTGGAGCCAAGTCGGATTACAACAAGGATAGCAAGACTGGCGGGCTGAATGGCATGTACGACCAATCGCTAGTCTCGTACGATGCGGAAAACGGTCTCGTCCCGCTTGATCTTGCAACTGGCTATGCCGACTCGATTTCGGCCGCTTCTCCCGTCAACCTCTTTGTCGCCTATGGTACGACGAACTGCCTGTCGGGACCGGCGACCGTCAATTCGATCTACCTCGGTGGAGCTGACAGCGGCGACCAGTTTGCGGCGATTATGCCTGCCGAAGGGGCGAATGACGCGACGCTGACCGTTGAGAGCGGCATGGTCCTAATCGGATACGGCAGGAATGCGGGCAACTATAAGTATCCCACGATCGGCGTGGACCTCGATTTCGGGAAACGGCGCGGAATGGTCTTCAGCCCTGGCGGCAAGCGTAGCCAGATCGACGGCGCCATCAAGGGGTCGAAGGGCGTGACGTTCACGACGCCGTATGCGACAACGGAAACCCCAACGGTCGGTCTTGTGTTTGGCGGGAAAGCCGGATCCAGCACCTATACGGGCGACACGTATGTCCAGAACGGAATCAACGTCGGAGCGACCGGACTGCTGCCGCATGGCGAGCGCACTGGAGACGTTTACGTAAACGGCATCCTGTATGCGGACAACTGCGTCATCAACGGGCTTAACGGCAAAGGGACCGTGAACCGCGCGTCTTCTGGAACGAAGCACATGTCCATTGGCGACAACAATGCCAACGGCGATTTTACCGGCACATTCTCCGTTACGGACAACGCCTCCACGCTGACAAAGATCGGCACGGGTACGCAACGCTTCGGCGGTACGGTGGCGCTAGCGAGCAACGGCGAACTAAACGTCAATGCCGGCGTTGTTGTGATTGACGGTGCGGTGACGCAGGGGGCGGTGAATGTTGCGGCGGACGCTGCGATTGGTGGTGACGGCGAGATTCAGACTACGCTTGCGTTTGCCGATGGCGCGAAGTTCTCTGTCAATGTCGCGGACGGCGTTGCCACGTGCCTGGAAGTAACAGGCGCGGTCACGGGCGGGCCAGTGACGGTGAATGCCAACGTGACGGGCAAAAAGTGGCGTGACGCGCAATGCATCCTTAAGAGCGATGATGCGATTGCGGCGAGCTTCGTCAAGGGCGAGGGAATCGGCCTTCTTGAACTTCGCAACAACGATACTGAACTTTGGGCGGCACCGCAGAATTCCGGTTTTTGCGTAGTAGTTCGGTAGCGAGTTTTGATAAAACAGGTTTGACCTGCTTTGTCATTTTCAGGGAGTGGCGCAATGAGGACTAAGACGGTATTGGCCTTGGCGGGATTGCTTGCACTGGGATTTGTGGCGCGGGGCGGAAATCTCGTTCCCGAGGGGAAGCGCGACGTAGTCGTGCCGTTCAAGGGTGAGGGGAAGATGGGTGTGGTGTACACGCCGGTGTTCTTCCCAAAGGGGACCGAGGCGCTCGTCTTTACGTGCGAGGTGAAGTATGATGGCGTCGAGCAAGGGGCGCAGAAGTGGTTCGATGCGCGGATAATGACGGATTTCATCGACTCCAACAGCAAGAAGCTTAAGGGCGGTCCTGCAATCGGAGGCTGGAAGGGCTCGCACGACTGGATGGGCGTTCGCAAGACGTTCGAGGCCCCCGCCGGAGTCGCTGGAATCGCCCTCATGCCGACGCTTTTCAACGTAAAGGCGGGCTCCTTTGAGATTCGCAACATGAGCGTTGAGCCGATCAGCGCGATAGACGCGGCGCTCGACGGCGTGAAGCGCAGCGAGACGCTGCCCGTGAGACCAGAGTGGTCTTCCGCGCCAATCCAGGTGCGCGGCAACCGGCTCACGAACGCCAGAACCGGCAAGGAGATATGGCTCCAGGGCGCGGCCGTTCCGTCGCTCGAATGGGGGCCTGGCGGCGATCACATCCTCCAGTCCGTCACCAACCTCGTCGAGAAGTGGAATGTCAACGTCATCCGCCTCGCGGTGCATTCGAGTTACTGGTTTGGGCGCGGCAAGTGGCAGAACCCTAAAAACGGGCTCGACCGCTACCGCGCGCTCGTGGACGAAGTTGCGGACTACCTCCAGCGCCGCGGCAAGTACCTCGTTCTCGACCTCCACGAGTATCGCGCCCCGAAAGCGCACCACGCCGCGTTCTGGCTTGACGCCGCGACGCGCTACAAGAACCATCCCGGCGTAATTTTCGGGCTTCTCAACGAGCCGCACGACATCAGCTGGGAGATATGGCGCAACGGCGGCATGACGAGCGACAAGTCCACGGGCGCGGCATACGCGGAGAACAAGGAGAAGCTCGTCGGCGAGATGACGATCGGGATGCAGAAACTGGTCGAACACGTCCGCTCGACGGGTGCGAAGAACCTCGTCTCCGTAGGCGGGCTCGACTGGGCGTACCAGCTTGACGGCGTGCTGAAGGGCTACGCGATCAACGACGGCAACTTGATGTACGAGTCGCACTGCTATCCGTGGAAGCGCGGATGGCAGAAGGCGTTTCTCGACGTGGCGGAGAAGTACCCGGTCCTCATGGGCGAGGTCGGCGCACAGGACGTGCCGATGCCGTTCGAAGACAAGGCGAAGTTCGTGAAGCCAGAGGAATGGGTGCCCGACATGCTAGGCGCAATCCAGAAATATCGGCTTAACTGGACAGCGTGGAGCTTCCATCCAAAGTGCAGCCCATGCCTCTTGAAAAACTGGGACTACGAGCCGACTCCCTATTGGGGCGAGTTCGCGCGCCGCGCCCTATCCGGCGAGAAGTTCGAGATGAAGAGAATGCGATGAGCGGCGTCGAAATCGCTCTTTCGGCGCTTTTGAGCGTCACAAATGTGCCTGGATACTACGCCTGCTACACCGAGGCGGTTACAGGCACCGTCGAGGTGCAGCGGCGCGTTCTTGCGATGCCGTCGAACGAATGTGTGCGCGGCAATTCGACGTATGTCAACACAGAGCGTTTCCTCCTCGGCCCGGACAACCCGCATTGGCTGGAGCTGCGGGGGCCAGAGTATGCCGCGAAGCTGAAGGAGTGGAGGTCTGCGGCGGAAAGGGCGGTAGAGGCGGCTGCATCGCGCCCGCATCCGCGTCTTTTCGCGACAGATGCGGACTTCGCACGCATTAGGGAGGACGCGAAAGCCGACCCGCTTGTGAAACCGGCCGCCGATCGCATCATTGCAGATGCAGAGGTGTATCTTTCCGCGAAACCGGTTGAACGCGCGATGAGCGGATACCGTCTTCTCGGCCCGGCCCGCAAGGCACTTACGCGGCTTGCGACGCTGTCGATGGCGTATCGCCTGACGGGCGACGCTCGCTATGTGCGCAGGGCCGAACGCGAAATAGAGGCGGTTGCCGCGTTTTCGGACTGGAACCCAGGGCACTTCCTGGACGTCGCCGAGATGTCGGTTGGCGTTGCCGTCGCCTATGACTGGCTCTATGATGTGCTGAAGCCGGAGATCCGCGCCCTTGCGGCGCGTGCGCTTCGCGACAAGGCGCTCCGTGCGACCGCGCCGCATCCACCCTGGACGCGGCTGCGCAACAACTGGGTGCAGGTTGGTTCCGCCGGCATAGTCGCCGCAGCCGCCGCGCTGGCCGATCTTGAAAAAGACCTCTGTGCCATTCATCTCGCGGACGTCATCGAGTCGCTTCCGGAGGCGGAAGGAGTCGTCGCTCCTGACGGCGGTTTTCCCGAGGGACCGAGTTACTGGAAGTTCGGCTTCACCTTCAACGTGTTCGCGCTCGACATGATGAAGAGCGCGTTCGGAACCGACTTTGGCCTCTCGGAGATTCCGGGATTTCGCGAAACGGGATTCTTCCCGTCGCTCATGACCGGCCCATCCGGGCAGTTCTTTGCCTTTTCGGACGGTCATCCTGCCCGGCCCCAGATTTCGGCGCTTTGGTGGTTTGCCGTCCGGTTCGGCGATCCATCGTTCGTCGATGACCATGAAAAGCGCCTTTTCGCGAGGATGTGTGCGCTCCGCACGGCTAACGCAGAGGATGAGAACGACGTTCCTCGCGACTTCCCGATCGGGCTGCTTTGGGTCGACGCCTATTCGCGGATGTCGAAAGCCGTGGCGTCGCCATGCGGCAAGAACGGACCGTCCGTAGTGGTTCTGCGCGGCGAGATGCCTTTGGCGGTTCTGCGCGGTGCGCCAGCGGACACGAACGGCATATACATTGCGACAAAAGGCGGTTCGCCTTCCTACAACCACGGACATGCAGACGAAGGAACGTTTGTCCTCGACATGCTGGGCGAACGCTGGGCCTACGATCTCGGTGCTGAAGACTATACGGCAATTGAGCGTGCTATCGGCGCGAGTGCTCTTTGGTCTCCCGAGCCGGACTCCCGCAGGTGGACGCTATTTCGCCTCGGCACACAGGGTCACAACACGCTGACGATAGGCGGGCAAGGACAGTATTCGAAGGGTTTTGCGACTATATCGCAGCCGGAGGGCGGAGTTGTCGAGGTCAATCTCTCGGAACTCTATCCAATGGCGAAGAGCGTTGTTCGCCGATTCCACATCGATGAAAGTTGCTATATCGAAGATTCCGTCTGCGGCGTCGCGCCTGGCACCATCGTGCGCTGGGCGATGGTGACGGATGCCGAAGTCTCGGTTTGGAACGACTTGCTGCCAATGGCCGAGCTCAGGAAAAACGGCAAGACGATGACGATTCTTTTCGGATCCAACGGGGCGCCCGGCGAGCGCCGCGTGTCCGTTCGCGAGGCACGCCCCGAAAATGCCCATGAGAAGCAGAACGACGGGTTTCGGCAGGTCGTCTTCGAGTTCAGGACGCAGGGCGAGTCGACAGAGTGCAGTGCCTTGTTCTGCCAGGAGATTACGGTTGACAAATGACGTCTCCCCTCGCGTTTTGGGGGCAAATTTGCTATAATATCGCCCGATGAAGCGATATTGGTTTTTGGCGGCCTTCGGGTTCGTCGTGCTTGCGTTTGCGGCCGTATGGCTAGGCGCCCTCAATCAGGACGAGGGCTGGTACCTTTATGCCGCGCGACTCGTGTCCGAGGGAAAGACTCCCTATCGCGACTTTTTCTACACCCAGGCGCCGGTCATGCCGATTGTCTACGCCGCGTTCACGTCCGTGTGGAATTCGTTCGGGCTCCTCGGTGCGCGCATCCTGACGCTCGGCTTCGGCGTTGCCGGGATCCTGTTCGCGTGTGCGCTCGCGTGGCGGCTTGCATCCGAGGACCGTCGCGGCGCCGCGGCGCTCGTCGTCTTCTTCCTTCTCGGCTCGAACCTCTACCACCTCTACTTCCTCGCAATCCCGAAGACTTACGCTCTCGCCTCGCTTTTCGTCGCGATGGGCTTCTATCTTTTGTCCTTCGCACGCGAAGGCGGGCGGCGCGGCGCGGTGTTCGCCGCGGCGGGCGGCCTCTCGCTTGCGCTTGCCTCGGGCACTCGCATCAGTCTCGGCATCATCCTCCCAGTCGTTGGCTTCTCGCTCCTTTTCTCGTTCAAGCGCATGCGTTGGACGTTCCTCTGGTTCGGCATCGGCGGCATGGTCGGTCTTGCCGCCGTCTACGGGTTCTTTCTTGCGGATCCCGTCGCGCGCGCCGGGCTTTTTGCCGCACAGGCCTACCACGCCGCTCGCGGCGGCTTTGACCCCGTTTTCACCGTCGGCTCCGTATCGCGGCTCGTCAGGTGGTATCTCCCCCTCTTCATAGTCCTTGGCCTTGGGAACTTCCGCGGCGGGCGAATTATGCTCTGGAGCGCCGTCGCCGTCTTTCTCGTCCAGATGCTCGCTCCTTTCCCCTACGAAGACTACCAGGTGCCGGTGATGGGGCTTCTCGCCGTGTTTGCCGCCGTCAACTTTCTTGGCGAGGCGCAGGCGCCGTGTGCCAAACGCTTTCTCCTCGTTCTCGGGCTTTCATGGGCGACGGCTTTTGGCTCGCCGCTTCTCGAGAAGTGGACGACGAACGGTCAGGACAGGTTCTGGACGATCAAGAAGGACCAGTGCGAGCTCGCCCAGCTTCGCGACGTCGCCCGCTACATCGAGGAGGAAGACCCGAACGGAGAGATGCTTCTTACCCAGGACCTCTATCTCGCAATCGAGACTGGGCGCAAGGTCCCCGACGGTCTTGAGATGGGGCCGTTCAGCATGCTTTCCGACGAGGAATGGCGCAAGCTCCTCTCGTCGGCGCCGTGCAAGGTTGCCGCGCTTTCTGGCTATTCGTTCGCGATAGACCCGCCCCGCTGCGGCGAGACGCCGGTCGAGCGCCAGATCGAATACTTCCAGCTTCTCAAGAAGGACTACGACCTCGTGCAGAAAGTGGACAATTTCGGGCAGAACGCCACGTCCCTGCTCATACTGAAACGCAAGGACGAGGGGGCGGACAGGTGAAGCCGATCGAAGTGAGACACAGGATCCTCGAGACCGTTTCGAAGAACGGCGGGCATCTTGCGTCTTCTCTCGGCGCCGTCGAGATCGCGATGGCCCTTGCGGATGTCTTCGACCCGGAGACCGACCGCATCGTGTGGGACGTCGGCCACCAGGCCTACGCGTGGAAGATACTCACCGGACGCGACGACTCCTTCCCGACGCTCCGCAAGCTGGGCGGCATCTCCGGCTTTCCCAATCCCGCAGAATCAAAGGCCGATGCCGCCATTGCGGGGCATGCAGGCGTCGCGCTTTCCGTCGCCGAGGGGCTTGCCGCCGCGCGCGACAGGCGCGGCGGCAAGGAGCATGTCGTCGCCGTCATAGGCGACGCGTCGTTTGCGAACGGCACGAGTTTCGAGGCGCTGAACAACTGCGCCGCGGCGACAAAGCGGCTTATCGTCGTCCTTAACGACAACGACATGTCGATAGCGAAGCCGGCGGGGAGCATCGCGAAGGGGCTTGGTCGCCTCACGTCGGGCATACGCTACAACCGTGCGAAGAACGTCGCCAAGAAGATTGGCCGCGCGCTCCGCCTCTCGTTCCTCTACGGGGTCGTGCACTGGGTCAAGAACCGCCTCAAGACGATGATGCTCCGCAACGTATGGTTCGAGGAGTTCGGCTTCCACTATCTCGGCCCGATCGACGGCCACGACCTCGCAGCGCTCGTCTCTGCGCTCACCGCCGCGAAGGAGGAGAACCGCCCGGTCCTTCTCCACGTCGTCACGAAGAAGGGCCACGGCTACGGCCCCGCCGAGAAGAACCCGACGGCGTGGCATGGCGTCGGGCCTTTCCCCTGGCCCTCTACGCCCGACACCGTGGATCTCGCGCTTCCGACCGACGGGCAGAAGACGCCGCCTGCGCCGGGATGGAGCGAGGCCTTCGGCGACGCGCTTTGCAAAATCGCGGCAGAGGATCCGCGGGTCGTCGCGCTGACGGCGGCAATGCGCGACGGCACGGGGCTTGCCGGCTTCGCCTCGCGATTCCTCGGTCGATTCTTCGACGTCGGCATAGCGGAGGGCCACATGGTCGCGTTCGCCGGCGGGCTTGCCGCGGGCGGGATGCGTCCCGTGGTCGCCGTCTACTCGACTTTTCTCCAGCGTGCCGTCGATCAGGTGATGCACGATGTCGCGATCTCCAATCTGCCCGTCGTTTTCTGCGTCGACCGTGCGGGAGTCGTCGGCGCGGACGGCGTGACGCACCAGGGGCTCTACGACATAGCGATGCTGCGGTGCCTCCCGAACGTCACGATCTGCCAGCCGAAGGACGCCGACGACCTGAAGTCTCTGCTTAAGGAAGCCCTTGACCGCAACGGCCCTACGGTGATTCGCTATCCCCGCGGCAAGGTCCCAACACACCAAGCACTAGGCACCAGCTCGGCATCGCCGAGCGCAGGCACTAGCGCCGAAGGCGCGCAGGCACCTCGCACTCGCATTGCGATCTGGGCTACAGGCGACTGGTACGGGAAGGCATGCGAGGTCGCCTCCCGCGTCGGCGGGATCGCGGTGCATGCCCGCTACCTGAAGCCGTTCGACAGCGAACTACTTGCCAAGCAGCGCGCCGCGGGGATGAAGATTGTGAGTCTCGAAAACGGTGCGGTCGCCGGCGGGTTTGGAGAGGCGATTGGCGCCGATGTGAAGTTCGGGTGGCCCGACGCGTTCATACAGCACGGAACGCAGGCGGAGCTCGAGGAAAAGTACGGTCTTGACGTTGACTCGATTGTGGAGGTTCTCAAAAATGGCTAAAGTTCACGGTGTCGCCGGCGAGTGGGCGCGCGTAAAGGGCATGGTGACGGGGCTCTGGCCCCTGTTCCTCGGCGTGTTCGTCGCCGGGTTCGCGCTAGCTGCGACGGTGCTTGGAGACGTAGCGTGGGGGCTTTCCCTGTTTGCGGTGGCGATTGCCTATTCGTGCTGGAGCCTGTCTAAGGGGCTTCGCCACGTCGAGCGGTTCTTCAAGGGCGCGCGCGGCGAGGAGCGAGTCTCCGGCATCCTTCAGAGTCTGCCGGACGCCTATCATGTGTTCAACGACTTCGTAGCCGGCGGAAAGCACGTGGACCACGTGGTCGCCGGTCCCGCCGGGGTGTTTTCGATCGAGACGAAGTACTGGCGCGGTTCGGTGACAGTCGAGGACGGGCACATTCTCCTCGACGGCCAGCTCCCCGACCGCGACCCGCTCGCCCAGACGCGGAAGGAGGCGCAGCTCGTGAAGTCGGTGCTCGCCGCCGCCGGGTGGAACGGCGCGGTCACGCCCGTGCTTGCCTTCGCGTCCGACACGTTCAGGCAGCATATCGCGGAAGTGCAGGGCGCCGTGGTGATGAACTCGTGCGAACTTGCCAGGGGTTTCGCCACCGAACGCGTCGTGATACCCCCTGCGGAACTGGAGCGCCTCATCGCGCTCATGGAGAGCAATTCATGAAGAGAACGATTCCACTTGCGTTGATTTTGGCGCTTGCCGCGCCCTGCGGCACATTTGCCGCGGAAGTGAGTCCGCAGGACTACTACGGGAAGATCGCCCGCCGCCTCGGCGACATGCTGCAGAAGTACCATGTCCTCCAGCAGAAGCTCAACGACGACATCTCGCAGAAGGCGTGGACGAACCTCGTGACGTTCTACGACTTCGACCACTCCGTGTTCCTGAAATCCGACATGGACGAGCTCGCGAAGCGCGAGAAGTCGATCGACGATGAACTGCGGGCCGGAGACCCTTCGTTCGGCTTCGACGTCTACAACCTCTACTGCCGCCGCCTCTCCGAGCGCATGGAGTTCGCGACGAACTTCCTCGCGACGGTGGAGTGGGACTTCTCGACGAACGAGACGTACCGCATCAAGCGCAAGGACGCGCCGTGGCCCGAGACTCGGGAGGAGGCGGAGGACCATTGGCGCCGTCGGCTCAAGAACGAGGCGCTTGTCCAGATCCTCGGCGCGGAGCTCGACAAGTCGACGAACAAGGTAGACGCCGCCGAGAGTCTCGTCAAGAAGTACCGCCAGTACTACACGGTTCTCACCGAGCCGGACGAGGAGGCGGTCCTCCAGCACTACCTCTCGGCCGTGGCGCGCGCCTACGACCCGCACTCCGACTACCTGTCGCCTGCGTCGAAAGAGGATTTCGACATGGAGATGAGCCTGACGCTCTGTGGCGTCGGCGCGGTTCTGCACATGGATGAGGGCGCGCTCAAGATCGTCGAGATAATGCCGGGCGGCCCCATTGACCGCGACGGCCGCATCAAGGAAGGCGACAAGATCGTCGGCGTCCGCCAGGAAGACGGAGAGATGGAAGACATCATGTGGAAGCCGATCAAGAAGTCGATCAAGAAGATCCGCGGTCCGAAGAACACCCGCGTCACGCTTGAGATCGTCCCGCGCTCCGACACTTCCGGCGCGACGAAGAAGCTCATAGAACTCGTCCGCGACGAGATCAAGCTCGAGGACCAGGCGGCGACGGGGCGTGTCGAGACGGTTTCGCTCGGCGGATTCACGAACAAGGTCGGCTACGTCTATCTCCCTGGCTTCTACGGAACGATGGACAAGCGGCCGCAGGACGACGGGTTCCGCAGCTGCGCGATGGATGTCGCGAAGTATCTCGCAGAGTTCAACGCCGAGGACGTCGGCGGGCTTGTCCTCGATCTTCGCGGCAATGGCGGCGGGTCGCTTCGCGAGGCGGTTCTTCTCTCTGCGCTTTTCGTTCCGAACGGCCCCGTCGTGCAGGTCAAGGACGTGCGGACCCTTGGCTGTCTTCCGATTCCATACGGCAACCCCGTCGCGTTCCGCAAGCCCGTAGTCGTGCTGACCGACCGCGCGAGCGCGTCCGCGTCTGAGATCGTCGCCGGTCATCTCCAGGACGTTGGCCGTGCCGTCATCCTCGGCGATGGCAAGACGCACGGCAAGGGGACAGTCCAGACGGTGCTTGGCATGGGCCCTGCGCAGTACGGGTCGATGAAGATCACTACGGCGAGGTTCTACCGCGTCGACGGACGTTCGACGCAGCTTGAGGGAGTCGAGGCCGACATACGGCTCCCGTCGCTTCTTGACTCCCTGGACATTGGCGAGGACAAACTCCCCAACGCATTGCCGTTCAGCCGCATCCTTCCCGCCGACTACGCGCGCTGCTGGAACATGTACGAGTATGTTCCCGAACTGCGCCGCTTAGCCGAGGCCCGCCTTGCCGTCGACGAGCGCTACCAGAAACATCTCGCGAACGTGAACGGCATGAAGGAGATAAGCGAACGCGAGGAGGTCTCGCTTGAGCGCGAGGCAAGGAAGGCCCAGATGGCCGCGGACCGCGAGCTGAGGGAGGTCGACGAATCAGACGACGACGAGGAGGACGAGGAGAAGGCCGTCCGCCGCCGCAGGCGCAACGAGCGCGCGAAGGACGATGTCGTTCTTGACGCCGCGTTCGACGTAATGTCCGACCTCATACGGCTCAACGGCGGCGCGGAAGTGCCGCGTCCGCGCACGAACAGCGGCTGGTACAACGCGATAATGGGAGGGTTCTGAAGATGAAGACCGTCAGGTTCGTCAAGATGCACGGCGCCGGGAACGACTTCGTCCTCGTCGACGACCGCGCTGGAGACTTTCCCTGCGAACACCGCCTGATAGCGGCCATGGCGACGCGTCCGAGCGGCATAGGGTGCGAGGGCGTGATACTTGTCCAGCATTCCGATACGGCAGACTTCAAGATGCGCTTCTTCAACCCCGACGGCTCCGAGGCGGATCTCTGCGGAAACGGCGCGAGGTGCGTCGCGGCGTTCGCGCGCGAGATCGGCGCCGCCGCAGGAAAGGTGATGCGCTTCGAGACGGCGGCGGGTTTCGTAGACGCGGAGATACTCGACGACGACCTCGTCCGTATTGCGATTCCAGACCCCAAGGGCCTTGGCGACGATTTCGTGGTCGCAGGGGTTCCCCACAAGATCGTGCCGGTAGAGAACCTTGCGAAGACCGACGTCGAAGGCGAGGGCCGTCGCATCAGGATGAGCGACGAGTTCGCGCCAGACGGCACCAACGTCGATTTCGTCTGCTACCGCGCGCCCGACCGCGTGCTGGTCCGCACATACGAGCGCGGCGTCGAGGCCGAGTCGTTCGCCTGCGGCACCGGTTCCGTCGCCGCGGCTGTAGTCGGCGTCGCGCAGCACGGGCTCAGGTTCCCCGTGCGCGTGAAGACGGCGGGCGGCTACGAACTCATCGTTGGCGGGATCAAGACGGATGCGGGATTTTCGGAAATCACGCTTACGGGGCCGGTAAAACGCGTCTTCGAGGGCGAGATAGACCTCGACTCCCTGGGGGTCGTCCCTGAATAGGCGGGGTTGAATCACGGCGGTAATAATGGTATAATCGGGGCAAACTTATGAGCTACTACTTGATGCTTCTTGTCGGCGCGGTTCTCGTGAACAACTTCGTTCTGAGCCGCTTTCTTGGTTGCTGCCCGTTCCTCGGGGTGTCGAAGAAGCTCGATACCGCGCTTGGCATGTCTGGCGCAGTCGTCTTCGTGATGACAGTCGCCGCCGCGGTGACGTGGTGCCTCGACCGCTGGCTTCTCCAGCCGCACGGGCTCGGCTACATCCACACCCTCGCGTTCATCCTCGTGATTGCGTCGCTCGTCCAGTTCATCGACATAGCGATGAAGCGCTTCCTGCCGCCGCTTCACGCCGCGCTCGGCATCTTCCTTCCGCTCATCACGACGAACTGCGCCGTCCTCGGCGCGGCGGAGATCAATTGCAAGCAGGGCTCCGGCTTCTTCGAGTCGGTGTTCTTCTCGTTCGCGGCGGCCGTCGGCTTTGGTTTCGCGCTCGTAATCTTCTCCGGCATCCGCGAGAAGCTCGCGCATGCCGACCCCCCGCGCTGCTTCCGCGGCATCGCCATCGCGCTTGTGACGGGCGGTCTTCTCAGTCTTGCGTTCATGGGGTTCTCGGGGCTTGTGAAGTTGCCGTATTAGGGGTCAGGGGTCAGTAGTTAGTAGGGAATAAGGATTTAAAATATGACAATCGCAATTGCAATTATTGCCGGGGTCGGGCTTGTGGCCGCGCTTGCGCTCGCGATCGCCGACAAGTATCTCGCCGTCCGCGAGGATCCGCGCATTGGCATGGTGACGGCCGCGCTTCCTGGCGCTAACTGCGGCGGCTGCGGCTTCCCTGGGTGCGACGGCTACGCCCGCGCGTTAGTTGCGGGAACGGCGCCGAACGGCGCGTGCGCGGCTGGCGGCGACGCATGTGCCGCGGCAATCGCCAAGATCCTCGGTGTAGAGGCGACTGCGACCGAGAAGCGCGTCGCGCTCGTGAAGTGCTGCGGAACGCGTTCCGAGGCGATTCGCGTCGGCGACTACAACGGAATCTGCGACTGCAGCGTGGCGGCGATGACGGCGGGCGGCGACAAGGGCTGCACATACGGCTGTCTCGGCTATGGCGCCTGCGCGAACGTCTGCCCTAAGGGGGCGATATCGATACACGACGGGCTTGCGAAGGTCGACAAGCGCCTCTGCATTGGTTGCGGCAAGTGCGTGACGGCGTGTCCGAAGAAGATCATCGAGCTCGTTCCGGCGTCAGCTACGATCCACGTCCTCTGCGCGAATCCCGACAAGGGCCCGAATGTTCGCAAGGTCTGCGGTGTTGGCTGCATGGGCTGCCACCTCTGCGAAAAGAACTCTGGCGGCAAGGAGGCCGGCCACTTCACTTTCCAGGGCTTCCTCGCGAAGGTCAACTACGAGAACCCGCCGACTGACGAGCAGATCGTCGCCAAGTGCCCTGCGAAGTGCATGTCGGTCGATCCCCACTTCGAAACTGGCCGGTAAGCGTTCCGGACGCGGTTTTGGTATAATACATGAATATGAAACCCACATTGGTAGTGTTGGCAGCGGGCATGGGCTCGCGTTATGGCGGCTTGAAGCAGGTCGACCCTGTCGGTCCTTCGGGCGAGGCGATTCTCGACTACTCCGTTTTCGACGCGCTGCGCGGCGGCTTCGGCAAGGTCGTGTTCGTCATTAGGCGGGACTTCGAAGCGGAGTTCAAAGAGAAGATCGGTCGCAAGTTCGAGGCCCTGATGCCGGTGGACTACTGCTATCAGGACATCGCAGACCTCCCTGCGCCCTATACCGTCCCCGCAGGCCGCACGAAGCCGTGGGGCACCGCGCATGCGACGCGTGCGGCGCGCAGCGTCGTCGACGGACCCTTTGCGGTCATCAACGCCGACGACTTCTACGGCCGCGACGCCTTTGCGAAGCTCGCAGCGTTTCTCTCTACCGAGCCCGCAAACGACGGCAAGATGCACCTCGCGATGGTCGGCTTCAGGCTTGACCTCACGCTCAGCGAAAACGGCAGCGTCGCTCGCGGCATCTGCGACATCGCGCCTGACGGCAAGCTGCGCGGCGTGACGGAGATGACGAAGCTCGTCAAGGTCGATGACATCGCCGAGAACCGCGAGGACGAGGCGAATCCCGTGAAGGTACCTCTCGACTCGCGCGTCTCCATGAACTTCTGGGGCTTCCCCGCTGGGCTCTTCGCAGAGCTCGAGGAGCGTTTCCCGAAGTGGCTCGCCGTGAACGGCTCTAAGGAGAAGAGCGAATGGTACATTCCGTTCGTCGTCGACGAGCTCGTCCGCGAGGGCAAGGCCGACTGCTGCGTTCTTCCCACCGACTCGAGCTGGTTCGGTGTCACATACCGCGACGACAAGCCGCGCGTCATGGAGTCGATTCGCGCGCTCGTCGATGCCGGCGAATATCCGTCCAATCTGTTTAAGTAGTCGAGAGATTGAAAGGTTGACATCAACCATTCAACCAACTTTTCAACTTTCCAACTTTCCAACTTTTCAACCTTTCACTAGGCATGAAGAATCTCACGGCGGACGAACTCCGCGACAAGTACCTTAAGTTTTTCGAATCCAAGGGGCACACGATCATCCCCGGCGCATCGGTTATCCCGGAGAACGACCCGACGGTCCTCTTCACGACGGCGGGAATGCACCCGCTCGTGCCCTATCTCATGGGCGCGATGGAGCATCCCGCCGGAACTCGCCTTACTGACGTACAGAAGTGCGTCAGGACCGGCGATATCGACGAGGTGGGTGACGCGGCGCACTTGACTTTCTTCGAGATGCTTGGCAACTGGTCCTTGAACGACTACTTCAAGAAGGAGGCGATCTCCTGGAGCTACGAGTTCCTCACCGAGCACCTCGGCTTCAAGCCCGAACAGCTCAACGTCACGGTCTTCCGCGGCGAGGGCAAGGAGGGCGAGGACGGCTATATCCCTGCCGACGAAGAGGCGGTCGAGATATGGAAGTCGCTCGGGATTCCCGAGGAGCGTATCTTCCGCCTGCCGCGTGAGGACAACTGGTGGGGTCCTGCGGGAACTACCGGCCCTTGCGGCCCCGACACCGAGATGTTCATCGACACCGGCAAGGAGAAGTGCGGGCCCGACTGCCGCCCTGGCTGCCACTGCGGGAAGTACATCGAAATCTGGAACGACGTCTTCATGCAGTACAACAAGAACGAGGAGGGCAAGTTCGTTCCCCTCGGGCGCCACAATGTTGACACCGGCATGGGCGTCGAGCGCACCATCTGCATGATGAGCGGCGCGCCTACCGTCTACGATACCGAGATTTTCGCGCCGATCATGGCGAAGATAGAGGAGCTGAGGGGAACGGGGAATGGGGAACGTAACCGCCCCTTGTGGGTGGGCGCGACCCATGGGGAAGCGACCAAGCCGAGCGAAGCGAGTGCCGAGGGAACGGGTCTTGGAGACGAGGAGACACTCCGAGCCCGTAGGATAATCGCCGATCACATGAGGACGGCGACGTTCATCCTCTGTGACCCGAAGGGCAGTGTGAAGCCAGGCAACATTGGCGCGAACTACGTCCTCAGGCGGCTCATCCGCCGCGCCGTCCGCTACGCTCGCATGCTTGGCATCGGCGAGGGCTTCACCGTGAAGCTCGCCGAGGTCATCTGCGACAAGTACAGCCATGTCTATCCCGAGCTCAAGGCGAACCTTGAGCAGTGCCGTCTCGACTTGGAGGCCGAGGAGAAGCGCTTCAACGCCACCTTGGACAAGGGCGAGGCGATGTACAAGAAGGTCGCCGAGCAGCTTAAACTCCACGGCCAGTCGCAGATCAGCGGCAAGACGGCGTTCAAGCTCTACGACACCTTCGGCTTCCCGCTCGAGATGACTGTCGAGATGGCGACGAAGGATGGGCTTACCGTCGACAAGGAAGGTTTCGACGAGGCAAACCGCAAGCATCAGGAGCTTTCGCGCACTACGAGTGCGGGCTCGTTCAAGGCGGGGCTTCAGGACAACAGCGAGGTCGTGACGCGCATGCACACGGCGACGCACCTTCTCCATGCCGCGCTTCACAAGGTGCTTGGACCGACTGCGAACCAGAAGGGCTCCAACATCACCGCCGAGCGCCTTCGCTTCGACTTTACCTGGCCCGAGCCGATGACGGCCGAGCAGAAGGCCGAGGTCGAGAAGCTCGTCAACGAGTGGATCCAGCAGGGTATAGCCGTCTCGAAGAAAATGACGACTGTCGAAGAAGCGAAGTCCGAGGGAGCGATGGCGCTCTTTGGCGCGAAGTACGGTGATCAAGTCTCGCTCTACACAATTGGCGACGTCTCGAAGGAGATTTGCTGCGGGCCCCATGTCGAGAACACGAAGGAGCTCGGCTCGTTTAAGATCGTGAAGGAGCAGTCGTCTTCCGCGGGTGTCAGGCGCATCAAGGCGGTCATCGGCAACATGTGAAGCGGTATTTCTCCAGATGCGGCGTGGCGGCCGTGGCGTTCGCGGCGTTTTTTGGCGCCAGGTTCGCCTTTGCGGCAGCGATGCCCGAGGAGATAGAAAAACAGCTTAGCGAGCGACTTCCCGCCGCGTTTGTGCCGATTCCGGCGTCTGGCGCGGTGAAGATATTTCCGCTTGTTTCCGAAAAGCGCAAGTCTCCAGACCGCAAGTACGCGATTACGGTGGACGGAACGCCCTTTGCGATAACGGCAATAGGCGAGGGCGGCAAACTCGTCGAGATGTTGGTTCCCGCAGGGCTTCACACGGAAGAGTTCACGAACCGCTGGTTCAAGGCCGAGGACGTCTTTGGCAAGATCAAGTGGAAGCTCGAGCCGTACACGCCTGAGGTGCCGTGCCTCGCCTATCTGAACGGCGGGAAGGGGCCTCTTGAGCTTGTCGCCAAGGTTCCCGGCGGGACGCCGTGCGCGGTCCTCGGCACTGTCGTGGCGGACAAGTCGCAGCAGAAGCTCGTGCAGGTTCGCAAGCCACTAAAGGGCGGCGGGCAGGAGAATTCGTTTATGCTCGTCTTCCTCAAGGAGAATCCTCCTGTCAAGACGCAGGCCGAATACGATGCTCGCGCAAAGCAGATGATGGCGGAACACGCATTCAGGACTGGACGCCCGTGGGGAAAGATGTTCCCGTCTGTTCTCGGCAACACCAGCTGCTTCGAGTGCGCCGCGATGGCCGCTGACGCTTCTACCTATATGTTTGACGGCGATCTTGGCTCTGGCGAACGATTTGAGAAGGTCGATGAAATCCGTTCCGGAGACGTCGTGTATTTCAAGACGCACTACATTTTCGTCATATATCGCAAGGGCTCTCAGCTTACGACGATCGAGGGCAACATGAACGAGACAGTTCGCCAGTCGTCGAGCGCCTATACCGTCTCCGGGGGCAAGTTCTTCGCCCATGGCGCCGAGCGCGAGTTTTCTCACGGCTTCCACAAGTGGGCCCCGTCCAAGTGAAAAAATGATATAATACTCCGATGTTTTGTCGGAGAAATGACGAAAATGAGTAAAGAGACGGAGAAAAATCTGATCGAAATGGCCGCGCGCATACGCGAAATGCGCGAGATCATCGGGTATTCTGTTGAGCAGATGGCGGAGAAGACGGAAGTCTCCGTCGAGGACTACAAGGCGGTCGAGGCGGGCAAGCTTGACCCGACGTTCAACTTCCTTCACCAGTGTGCGATTACCTTTGGCGTCGACATCAACGCGCTTTTGAAGGGCCATAGCGCCCACCTCTCCGGTTACGAAGTGACCCGTGCGGGGCAGGGCCCCCTTACGGCGCACGAGACGCACATGGACATCCGCAACCAGGCGGCGATGTTCCAGAATCGCCTCGGCACGCCCTACTGGGTCACCTACAAGTATGACCCCGCGCTTCTCGAGAAGCCAATTTCCACGACGACCCACGCGGGACAGGAGTTCGACATCGTCCTCAAAGGCTCGATGAAGATCCGCGTCGGCGAGCATGTCGAGGAACTGAAGGAAGGCGATTCGATCTACTATCGTTCCTCCACGCCGCATGGCATGGTCGCGACCGACCCGAATGGCGTCACTTTCCTCGCGATGGTGATGGCGGGCGAAGGCGGCGACACGCATCTCGGCCTTGAGACCGTGCGTCCGCGCCACGAGAAGGTGCCGCTTGTCGTCGACAAGTTCGTAGAGTGCGAGGAGAACGCGTCGGGCCATCTCGAGCACGTGAAGTTCAAGAACACCGAGCGCTTCAACTTCGCCTTCGACGTGATTGACGAAATCGCCAATCGCTATCCCGAAAAGCTCGCGCTTCTGCACGTCAGCGATGACCTCGTCGAGCGCCGCTTCACCTTCCGCGAGATCAGCGACATCTCGAACCAGATGGCGAACTACTTTAGTTCAATCGGCATCAGGAAGGGCGACAAGGTCCTCTTCATCTTGAAGCGCCACTGGCAGTATTGGCCGGCGGTTCTCGCGCTCCACAAGGTTGGCGCGATAGTGATTCCCGCCGTGAGCCAGCTCAAGGACCACGATCTCGTCTACCGCTTCAAGGCGGCCGACGTGAAGGCCCTCGTCTGCACCGCCGACGGCGATGTGGCGCACGAGGCCGAGCTCGCCGAGGCGGAGATTGCGAAGGAGAAGCCCGGCTTCGCCCTAATCAAGATGATCGTCAACGGCGACCGCGAGGGCTGGAAGAGCTTTGATCGCGAATACGTCGGCTTCTCGCGCGTGTTTGGCCGCGGGCCGGACGCCCCCGGCGGCAAGGACCCGATGCTCATGTTCTTCACGAGCGGCACGACCGGCTACCCCAAGATGGCGCTTCACAGCCACCTCTACGGCCTTGGCCACTATGTGACGGCGAAATACTGGCACCAGGTCGAGCGCGACGGTCTGCACCTCACGATTTCAGAGACGGGCTGGGCCAAGGCGAGCTGGGGCAAGCTCTACGGCCAGTGGATGTGCGAAGGGGCGCTCTTCGTCTACGACTTCTCGCGTTTCCACGCCGAGCAGATTCTCCCGATGTTCGCGAAGTACGGCATCACGACTTTCTGCGCGCCGCCGACGATGTACCGCATGCTCATTAAAGAGGACATCTCGAAGTACGACTTCTCTTCGGTGCATCACGCGACTACCGCGGGCGAGGCGCTGAACCCCGAGGTGTTCACGCAGTTCAAGCGCGCGACTGGTCTTTCGATTTACGAGGGCTTCGGCCAGACCGAGACGACTTGCGCGCTCGGCACGCTCTTCGGCGACGAGATCAAGCCGGGCGCGATGGGCAAGCCCATTCCCGACTACGGCATCGACCTCGTCGACCCCGAGGGACACTCCGTTCCCGCCGGCGAGCATGGCGAGATCGTTGTCAGGACTCCGCGCTCGAACCCGCACCCCGGCATCTTCGTCGGCTATTACAAGGACGAGGAGAAGACGGCCGAGGTGTGGCGTCACGGCTGCTACCACACTGGCGACCTCGCGTGGAAGGACGAGGACGGATACTTCCACTATGTCGGTCGCGCGGACGACGTCATCAAGTCGTCGGGCTATCGCATCGGGCCGTTTGAGATCGAGAACGTCATCATGGAGCTCCCCTATGTCGTCGAGTGCGGCGTTTCCGCCGCGCCCGATCCCGTGCGCGGCCAGGTTGTCAAGGCGACGATCAAGCTCGTGAAGGGCAAGGAGGGCACGGAAGAGCTCAAGAAGGAGATTCAGGAGTACGTCAAGACGCACACGGCTCCCTACAAGTATCCTCGCATCGTCGTCTTCCGCGACGAGCTTCCAAAGACTGTTTCTGGAAAGATCCAGCGCAACAAGCTGTAAGACAATGGAAAAGAAACGCTACCTCGGCATCGACATCGGCTCGACGACTTTCAAGGCCGTCCTCCTCGGCGAAGACGGCAAGGTGGAGCGCACTGTCTACAAGCGCACCCAGCCCATCGACTCGGGCAAGGTCGCCTGCACTGGGCATTGCTCGGGATGCGGCGCGTGCGGCGGCGGCGCATCGAAGCGCCTCGCGCTCGAGTTCCTCAAGGTCGCGGGCATCACTTCCTTCAAGGACGTCTCGGCAATCGTCGTGACGGGCAGCCAGATTGTCGAGGACACGCGCAAGTTCATTCCGTTCGATTTCCAGGTCAGTGAAGTGACGGCGCACGTTGCGGGAGCGAAGTTCCTCCATCCCGATGTTGACGCCATCATCGACTGCGGTGGCCAGGATTCCAAGTGCATGGTCTACAACCCGACGATGAAGCTCTGGACGAGCATGATGTCGGGCGTCTGCGCCGCAGGCACTGGCAGCTTCCTCGACTCCGTCGCGGCGAAACTCGGCGTCAAGATCGAGGATGTCGCAGACAAGGTCAACTACGAGTCCGACACCGAGTTCAGCTCGGTCTGCGCCGTTCTTTCCGCGACGTCGATCAACAAGTTCAAGAACCGCGTTCCGATCGGCGACTTGCTCGCGGGTGCATGCAAGGCCCAGGCGCGCACGATTCTCAACTCGGTCGGTCAGCTGCTCCTCAACGCTCCTGGACGCAAGATTCTCTTCCAGGGCGGTGTCGCGTTCAACAGCGCTGTCGCGTTCTTCCTAAAGAAACTCACCGGCAGCGAAATCGTCATTCCGCAGTATCACGAGGTTATGGGCGCTCTCGGCGCGGCGGTGATCGCGCGCCAGCTCCACGACCTCCGCGACGCAGGCAAGCTTGATCTCGCTAAGGTCGAGTACGAGCCGACGCGCGGCAAGTCCGTCTTGCTCAGGATCAAGTCGACGAGGCGCGACTTCTTCTCGTCCGACAAGTCGAAGCCGCTCGTCTGGCGCAACCTCTTCTTCCCGACCGAGATTCTCAACGCGATGGACTGCCGCGTCCGCACTCTAGAGACCTACGCCGCGCTCTTCGGACGCAAGGCCGACAAGGTCAAGGAAGCGCTTGGCAAGGCCGCGCAGAAGGGCTTTGACGGACAGACTTGCTCGTTCCTCCGCATGCTCGAGGGCATGGAGCTCGAGAAGCCAGACTACATCGTTTCGACGATGCAGCCCTGCCAGCAGGCGGAGCGCGTGTTCGCCGACCTCGCGCGCGAATACAAGATTCCAGACCGCCTCTACTCTCTCCAGACGCCGATCAACGGCCAGAGCCGCGCCGCAATCGAGACGATTGCCGATGGTCTCGCCGAGTCCGTCTCGCTTATGGAGAAGGCGTTTGGCCGCAAACTCGACCAGGGCCGTCTCGAAGAGGCGTGCGTCCTCTCCAACGAGGCCGCCGAGCTCGCGCGTCAGTGTGCGCATCTCAGGTTTACGTCGCCGCCACTCGTCCGCGGCAGCGAAGCAATCTACAACGCGATAGTATTCTCGCAGCTTTGGGGCACGCAGGATCTCGTCGACATCCAGACGGCGTATCGCGACGAACTTATCCAGAAGAAGTTATGGGCCGAGAAGCGCTACTCGATTGATGATACGCATCGTCTTCTCTGGCTGCACCTGCCGCCTTTCTACGACACGAAGCATCTCACGTTCCTTGAGACGACGTGCAATGCGCCGATAGTTTTCGAAGAGACGAATTTCGTCGGCTGGGAGCCGCTTGACCCGAAGGATCCCTATCGCTCGCTCGCCCGCAAGCTTCTCCAGTCGGGCTTCCTCGATCCCGCGCAGCGCGTTGAATACGTGAAGAAGGCGATCCCTGAAGGCAAGTTCAACGGCGTTGTTCTCTATACTCACGGCTTTGGGCGCTGCTCGCTCGCAGACCGCGCGTTCTCGAAACTCCTTCGCGAGACGCTCGACTCGGTTGGCTGCCCGCTTCTCGCGCTTGAGGGCGATTGCATGGACGCTTCCATCGACCCGTGCTCCACGGTGACGAAGATATCTTCGTTTGTCGAGGCACTGAACCTCAGCCGCTACGGCAACATTTTCGGCAAGACCACGTCGTAACGTGGCGCAAGGCTCGCTGGATGCCGCGCGGCAGGTGATTGCCTGTCCCGTGGCCCAATCGTCCTCCTGCCGACTGACAAGACCGTGACGATATGATATCATATTGCCATAGGCAATTCGTCAACGCTGCATAACAAGGAGTCAGTCATGGAGTTTTCAAGGAGGTTTTTCATTGGTTCGTGCCTCGCGGCAGGAGCGTCTGCGGGATGCTCGTCGTTCAAGGGCGCGCTGTCCTCTAGGCCGATTGCGAAGATCGGCGTCCTAAGCGACGTCCATCTCAACGTGCCGGGCGACGAAAACTATTTTCTGAAGGCCCTTGAATACTTCCGCGACAACGGCGCGGACGGAGTGCTCATAGCGGGCGACATAGCGGACAAGGGGCGCATAAGCCAGCTTAGGCGCGCGGGCGAGGCGTGGTTCAAGGTGTTTCCAGACGGCAAGGCGCCGGACGGACGCAAGGTCGAGCAGCTGTTCGTCTACGGCAACCACGACCGGTGGGGATGGACGTGGGGGCTCAACGACGAGCAGAAGAAAGACCCCGCCGTGCTCGCCGATGCGATAGGTGTTTCGCCCGAGAGCATGAAGAAGGCGTGGGAGGAATCCTTCCACGAGGAGTTCTCGCCGGTATGGATGAAAAACGTCAAAGGAATCGCCGTCGTCGGCGCGCACTGGGGCTTCAACGACGACCACACCAAGGCAATGGCGAAGTTCTTTGCCGAGAAGGGCAAGACCATAAACCCCCGTCTCCCGTTCTTCTACACCCAGCACGACCATCCGAAGGACACGTGCTTCGGCGCGTGGGCGTGGGGGCACGACGACGGCACGTCTACGCGCGTCCTCTCGGCGTTTCCTAACGCCGTCGCTTTCTCGGGCCACAGTCACTACACGCTCACCGACGAGCGGACGGTCTGGCAGGGCGCTTTCACGTCGATCAACACGAGCTCGATGAAGTATTCGTCCCACGACTACTCGTGCCGCGAGAACGCGCCCGGGAACTCCTCTGGCTACGGCGGGGAGAACCGCGAGCACGCCATGAAGCGCATAGAGACCGGCGACGGCCGCCAGGGGATGCTCGTGTCCGTGTTCGACGACCGGCTTGAAATCGAGCGGCGCGAGTTTTTCTACGGCGAGGCGCTTGGCGACAACTGGCTTGTCCCGATTCCCGCTCGCGCAGACGGGCCTCTTTCGTATTCCCGCCGCGCTGCGAAGCGCTCGGCCCCGGAGTTCGCGGAGGACGCGAAGGTCGAGGTGCGCGCCGGGGACGGCGAGAAGGGGCGGAAGGTCGTCGAGGTGAAGTTCCCGTCCGCACGCGTCGTCGACGGTTGCCGCGCAAACGAGTACGAAGTCACGGCGACGCTCGTCGAGGACGACTTCGACCTCGTCCAGGCGCAGCGGCGCGTCCTTGCCGCGGACTTCCACCTCCCCGCCTCGAAGTGCGGCAAGGGGAACAGCTGCGTGTTCTTCCTCGACGAACTTCCGAAGAAGGGCCACTACGTGTTTTCGGTGCGTCCGGTAGAGTGCTTCGGCAAGAAGGGCGCGGCGATTTCGTCCGGTGTTTTCGACGTGCGCCCTTGACAAGGCGCGGCGCCTTTTGCAATAATGGTAGTATAAAGTGCAAAAGGAAAATGAAAGTGCAATGGGCAAGAAGCTGTTGATAGTCGAGTCTCCCGCGAAGGCGAAGACGATAGGCAAGTATCTCGGGCCGGAGTTCACGGTCAGGAGTTCCGTCGGCCACATTCGCGATCTCCCGAAGGAGAACGGCGCGATAAGGATCGACAAGACGGGCGACGAGAGCTGGACGTTCACGCCGAAGTACGAAATCTCCGAAGGCAAGGAGAAGGTCGTCTCGGAGCTCAAGTCCGCCGTCAAGTCGTCGAGCGAAGTCTATCTCGCAAGCGATCCCGACCGCGAAGGGGAGGCGATCGCGTGGCACCTCAAGGAAGTGCTCGAGCCCGTCGCCGGCAAGAAGCCGTTCCACCGCGTCACCTACAACGAGATCACCAAGAACGCAGTTCTCAAGGCCGTTGCCGAGCCGCGCGACATCGACATGCCGCTCGTCGACGCGCAGCAGGCGCGCAGGATCCTCGATCGCATTGTCGGCTACAAGGTGTCGCCGCTCCTCTGGAAGAACATCGCGTGCGCCAACAACCGCTCGCTCTCCGCGGGCCGCGTCCAGTCTGTCGCTTTGCGGCTCCTCGTCGAGCGCCAGCGCGAGATAGAGGCGTTCAAGCCCGAGACCTACTTCCTCATGGGCGTCGAGGCGAAGAAGCGCGGCGCCGCGAACGGCAAGTTCGTCGCGAAGCTCGCGCGCATAGACGGCGAGAAGCCGAACGTGCGCGACCGCCAGACGGCAGACACCACGCTTCTCGACCTCTCCGGCGCCGAGCTCGAGGTCGTCGACTTGAAGGCGCAGCCGAAGACGCGCCACGCGTTGCCGCCATTCACCACGTCGACTATGCAGCAGGCGGCGTCGAGCGTCCTTTCGTTCTCGCCGGGGAAGACGATGAAGCTCGCGCAGTCGCTCTACGAGCAGGGGCGCATCACCTACATGCGAACCGACTCCGTGAACGTCTCCGAGCAGGCGCGCGCGGCGGCGAAGGAATACGTGATCTCGACTTTTGGCGGGGAGTTCTACCCCGAGAGCCCCAACTTCTTCAAGTCCAAGGCCGACGCGCAGGGCGCCCACGAGGCGATACGCCCGACCGACGTCTCGCTCACCCCCGACCGTGCCGCCGAGAGCGGCATGGACGCGGCGGAGCTCAAGCTCTACGGACTCGTGTGGAAGCGCTTCGTGGCGAGCCAGATGGCCGACGCGAAGACGACTGTCCGCACCGTGACGCTTGCGGCTCGCAAGCCAGCGCTCGCGCACGACTACCTCTTTACGGCGAGCGCGACCGAAATCGACTTCGAGGGCTTCCTCAAGGTCATGAACCTCTCGCTCAAGAAGAAGCGCCCGGACGGCGAGGACGACGAGGACTCTGACGAGGTCGCGGCGCTTCCGCCGCTTTCCAATGGCGAGATCCTTGACGCCGTCCGCTGGCTCGCGGACGAGAAACAGACGAAGGGCCCGTCCCACTACTCCGAGGCTTCGCTCATCAAGGCGCTCGAAGAGAACGGCGTTGGGCGTCCTTCGACGTATGCGGCGACGATCGAGACGCTGAAGGCGCGCGAATACGCGAAGGCCGAGAAGAAGAAGCTCGTTCCCCTCGAGCGCGGCATCCTCGTGTGCGACTGGCTCGTAAAGAAGCTCGACTCGCTCTTCAGCGTCGGGTACACCGCCTCAATGGAGGCCGAGCTCGACAAGGTCGAGGGGGGTGGAGAGCCGATGAACGCGATGCTCAGCGCGTTCTACGCGAATTTCACGAAGGCCCTGGAGGCCTGCAGGGAGCCAGCCCCAGACAAGGAAAGGTTCGAACTAGTCTTTTCGCTCCTCGACCAGGTGAAGGAATGGAAGGAGCCGAAGACGGTCGGCAAGCGGACATACGACGACAAGGCGTTCGTCGAGTCGGTGCGCGCGCAGTTCGACTCTGGCAAGCCGCTTTCCGCGAAGCAGCTCGAATACCTCGTGCGGATGGCGCTCATGTATGCGTCGCAGATACCGGACTGCGAGGCGACGCTGAGGGAGCACGGCTTCGCCGGCTCCCAGGCGCAGAAGCCGGAGACGGTGGACGCCGAGCTCGTGAAGTGGTGCTTTGACACGGCCGACAGGATCATCGGGCTCATGAGGAATCCGTTCCTCAAGAGTCTGCGCGACCAGACGGAGCGCGGGCGCGGCCTTTCTCAGAAGCAGTTCTCGATACTCGTGAAGGCGGTCGGCGAGAACGCCGCCGGGCTCGACGACTGCGACGAGATCAGGGCGAAGCTCTCCGAATTCGTCCCGGGCGGCTTCTCGCCGATCCAGCGCGAGGAAGAGTCTGTCGTCCCGCGCCTGATCGCGCTCGTCGGCAAGGTGACCGAGTGGCGTCCTTCCTCGAAGAAGGGACGCAAGACGTACGACGACAAGGCGTTCGTCCAGTCGCTTGTCGACCAGTACGAGCGCCGCAGGTCGCTTTCGCCGCGGCAGCTCATGGCCCTCAGGCGCGTCATCGTCGCCTACAAGGACAAGATCCCCGGCTATGCCGAAGTCGCCGATTCGCTCGGTCTCGGGGACATTCCCTCGAGCCGCGACAAGAAGGCCAAGGTGCTGGATGGTCCCTCCGACTAATCCGCGCACCGCGGAGGATCCGCGCGTCCGGCGCTTCAAGGCGAGTCTCCTCGCCGAGCGCGGCGTCTCGCAGAACACGTGGGAGGGGTATTTCTCCGATCTCGCGCAGTTTGTGTCGTTTGTATGGGGCCGCGACGCGGCGCCGCCGTTCGCGTGGGGCGAAGTGGGCGACGCGGCGGCGAGGGCGTTCCTCGCGTCGTTCGGCTCCGCCGGCGCGCGCGCGACGACGGTGAGGCGCAAGCTCGCTGCGCTACGCTCGTTCTACAGGCATCTCCAGAGGGAAGGGACCGTCGCGGACAATCCGTTTTCCTCGCTCAGGGGCCCGCGCAAGGCGAAGACCCTGCCGAAGGTGCTTTCAGTCGGGGACGTCGAGTCGTTTCTCGCCCAGCCCGGCAAGGAATTTGCCGCGGGCCGCATCGGCGAGCGCGAGTTCCTGCGCGACTCGGCCCTCTTCGAGACGCTCTATTCGACGGGCTGCCGCATCGGCGAGGTTGTGCCGCTCAGGTGGAGCGACGTGGACTTCGCGCGCGGCACCGCGATAGTGACGGGCAAGGGCTCCAAGGACCGGCTCGTCATACTCGGGCCGAAGGCGCTCGACGCGTTAGGCAGACTGCGCGGCGCATCTGCCGCGGACGCGGACGGCGCAGTGTTCGCGTCGCCCGCCGGAAAGCCGGTGTCTCCGCGCCTCGTCGAGCGACGCATGAAGAGGTATCTTGCCGAGGCGGGGCTCCCCGCGGACCTTACGCCTCACAAGCTGCGGCATAGTTTCGCTACACACCTTCTTGACGCGGGCGCGGACTTAAGAAGCGTCCAGGAAATGCTCGGGCACTCTTCGCTCTCGACGACGCAGGTCTACACGCACGTTTCCGTGGAGCGGCTTAAAGATGCGTATTTTTCATCACACCCGCGCGCCTGATTGTGGTATAATACAACATCATAAACCAAAAAAAGAGGTGAGTTATCGCACAGTTCACTCGTGTCAACTTCAAGATTCGCGTTCCGCAGGTTCGCGTTCTTGATGCCCAGGGAAATATGCTCGGCGTAATGCCGACACGCGACGCCCAGCGCCTCGCGGACCAGAGAGGGCTCGATCTCGTCGAGATCACGCCCAACGCGCAGCCGCCAGTCTGCAAGATCATGGACTACGGAAAGTTCAAGTACGAGGAGTCCATCAGGGAGAAGCAGGCGAGGAAGGCCCAGAAGGTGCAGAAGGTGAAGGAAATCAAGTTCCATCCCGGCACCGACACGAACGACTTCAACTACAAGCTCAACCAGATCCGGGGCTTTCTCAAGGACGGTTGCAAGGTGAAGCTCACCCTCCAGTACCGCGGCCGCGAGAATGCGCACCGCGAACTTGGCGAGGACGTGATCAACCGCGTCCTCGAGGAGCTTAAGGAAGAGTGCTTCGTCGAGCAGGCCCCGAAGACCCTCGGGCGCGTTCTCGGCGCGCTGATCGGGCCGCCGCGCAAGAACGGGCCGAAGCCCCAGCCGCGTCCGGCCGCTCCCGCACAGCCGGGGGGAATCCGCATATCCGTCAGTTGAGAAGGGCGAGATGGGAAGGTTCCGTTTGAGAGGCAGGAGGCGCCGCAGCCGCGACCAGAGGTCGCGCGCGGAGATGATTCCGCTCCGCACGGTCGTGCCGAACCTCGTCACATCCATGGCTGCGTGCGCCGGCATAACGTCGATATCGCTTTCGAGCGAGGGGCGGTTTCTCCATGCGCTTATCGCGCTTCTCGTTGCGTGCGTGTGCGACGGCATGGACGGGCGCATCGCGCGGCTCCTGAAGGCGAGCTCCAAGCTCGGCGCCGAACTCGACTCCCTCGCCGACTTCGTGAACTTCGGCGTAGCACCCGCGATGTTCATGTTCTTCTGGCTTACCGGGGGGCCAGCGCACGAGGGCTGCTCGCCGCAGATGGTGCGGCTCGTCCTCGGTTGCTCGCTCTTCTACGCGCTCTGCGACTGCTTCCGCCTCGCGCGGTTCAACACGATGCTCGAGCAGCCGACGCTTCCCTACTGGAAGCACTTTTTCACGGGCGTCCCCGCGCCGGGCGGGTGCTGGATGGTGCTCACGCCGGCAATTCTCGCGCTCGCGCTCGACGCGAAGGACAAGTACCCGGCGCTGCAGGACGTCCTTCGCAATCCGTATTTCGGAATGTTCATGCTCCTCTTCGTCGGCGCGCTGATGGCCTCGCGGCTCCCGACGATTTCGCTCAAGTCTGTCCACATCAGCAGGAAATACCAGCTCCCGGTGATGGCTGTGCTGCTGCTCGTCGTCGCTCTTCTCATATCGAATTTCTGGATGACGGTCGGCGTGATGGGGGTCCTCTACGTCCTTACCGTTCCGGTGACCGGAATTGTTTTTTTGCGCGTTCGCGCCCGTGCACTTGACGCGGCGCCCGCGAAAGTGTAAAATTTCCTCATACTTTTCACACCATAAGGAGAAGTCCACAAATGAAGACCATGAAGCTTGCACTTGCAACCGCCGCGATCGCGGCATGCACAACTGTTTTCGCCGCCGATGCAGCGGCTAGCGACAATGACGTCGAAGGTCAGGGAATCGGGGCGATCGGCTGGACTCCTGTCCAGGTCGGTCTTTTCGCTCCAGTGTCGATTCCGTGGGGCTTCGACTGGGACGTCAAGGGTTTTGACCTCGATCTGTTCTACATCGAGACTGTCAAGCTTCAGGGTCTCGGGATATCTGGCATCGCCTCGCGCACCCGCGACAACCAGGACGGGCTTCTCATCTCCGGCGTCTGCAACTGGACCGACGCTGCAGTCCGCGGCATTGACATTACGCTCGGTGCGAATCTCGGCTTTGGCGATGTCTATGGCGTTAGCATTGCGACGTTCGGCATGCGCAACCTCATGAAGGGCATGGACGTCAACCTGCTTGCGTCGTGCCAGAAGGACTTTGTCGGCTGGCAGACGTCCGGCGTCTGCAACTTCACCGAAGGCAGCTGCGCCGGTGCCAGTTTCGCGCTCGCCCTCAACATGGCGAAGATCGAGAAGGGCCTCCAGGTCGCGGCGATCAACAGCGCTGAGGAGCTTACGGGCGTGCAGATCGGTGCGATCAACATTGCGCACGAGTGCCGTAAGGGCCTTCAGATCGGCGTGATCAACATTGTGCTGGACAACAAGGTCAAGATCCTTCCGATTGCAAATGGCTACTTTGGCAGCGACGAAGAGTGAGCAAGCCGGGTAATCCATTTCTGAAGAAGGCGACGGGGGCCGGCAAGGCCCCCGCGTCCGTTGATGCGAAGCGCAAGCACGGGCTCGGGCGCGGGCTCGACGGCCTTCTTTCCTCGTCCATGCCGCCGCCTGCAGTCGCCGCGGTGCGCCCCGAGGCAAAGGCCTTTGCGCAGACCCAGCCAGGTGCGCCGCTCGAGCTCAACATACTCGACATCGAGCGCAGCCCCTACCAGCCGCGCCGCGACTTCAGGGAAGAGGAGCTGAAGGAGCTCGCTGAGTCGCTCAAGAACAGCGGCCTTGTCCAGCCCCCGACGGTGAGGAAGAACTCGGCCGGCCGATACGAGCTCATCTCCGGCGAACGCCGCCTCCGCGCCGCGCAAATCGCCGGCTGGAAGAAGATTCGCGTCACGCTCGTCGAGGCCGACGACCTCACGGCCGCCGCCATGACGGCGACGGAAAATCTCCAGAGAGAGGACCTGAATCCGATCGAGGAGGCGCTTAGCTACAAGACGCTCCAGGACAGTTTCAATCTCACGCAGGCCGATGTCGCCGAGAAGGTCGGCAAGGGCCGCGCGACGGTCGCGAATTCCGTGCGGCTTCTCGAGCTTCCCGACGAGGTGAAGGGGCTCGTGCAGTCTCGTCTTCTCTCCGTCGGCCATGCGAAGGTCCTCCTTTCCGTCGATTCCGAGAAAGACCGCGTCCTCCTTGCGCGCGACTGCGTGAACGACCAGCTTACGGTGCGCGCCCTCGAGAAGAAGGTCGCGCGTCTTCACGCGCCCGTTCCCGCGCGCTCCACCGGCGTGCCCGACCTTCCCGATTCGTATGTGCGCAGTCTTTCCGACAAGCTCAAGCGCCATCTCGGCTGCGCCGTGCGCGTGACGAGCGGCGTCACGCACGCAAACGGCAAGCACACGAAGGGTGTCCTCGAGATCGACTTCTTCGACAACGACGACCTCGACCGCGTCATCCGCATGATCGGCGTGGAGATCGACTGACGATGTTTTCTGCGCTTCTCGCGGCGTCGCTCGTTTTTTCGCAGGCCGACGCCAACCTCGCCTTCAAGACTGCCACGGGCCTCGTAGAGAATCACACTCCGCGCGATTCCGGCACGACACGCAGCATGCTTGCCGCGAATTATCTCCTCGACGCCGCGAGCGCGGCGGGAGCCGACGTTAGGCGCGACATGTTTGTTGCGAAGACGCCGAAGGGCGAGCGCCGCTTCACGAATCTCGTCGCCTCGTTCAAGAGGAACCCGGATGCGCCCTGGGTAGTCCTCGTCTCTCATTACGACACGAAGACGGGCGTCGACTGCCCGGGCGCGAACGACGGCGCCTCGACCTCGGGGCTTCTCGTCGCGCTTGCGGGCGTTCTTTACAACCATCGAACGCAGAACGACAACGTCATGCTGATATGGACCGATGGCGAGGAGTGCATGAACGCGTATGTCGAGGACGACGGCCTCTGGGGGTCTCGCCATGCGGCGAAGTCGCTGAAGGAAAGCGGCGTCAAGGTTAAGGCCGTGATATGCCTCGACATGCTTGGCGACAAGGACCTTCATGTGTCAATCCCGAAAAACAGCAGTCCAGCGCTGTCGAAGATCGCGCTTGCCGCCGCAAAGAAGGCAGGAGTCGCCGACAAGGTGTCGCGCGTAGACCTGCTCGTCAAGGACGACCACGTGCCTTTTCTCGAAGCCGGTTTCAAGTCGATCGACCTCATAGACTTCGAGTATGGCAGCGCACCGGGGCTCAACGACTACTGGCATACCGCGAAGGACACGGTCGACAAGATCTCGGAGGAGTCGCTTTTCACTGCCGGCAAGCTTGTCGCCGGAATGCTCGACATCTTGCTTCAGTGACGTGTTTTTATGGTATAATGTTCCGCAACGGGGTGCGTGCCCCGGCAGCATTTGCAAGGAGACCCTATGAGCTGGTTTGAACCGAAGGCCGAAAAGGCGAAGATTCCGCCCGCGAAGGCGCTTTGGGCGATTTGCCCCAAGTGCGGGAGCCATTTCGAAAAGGCGGTTTGGAAGAAGAACAACGCGATCTGCCCCAAGTGCAACTACCACGGGCGTCTCTCGGCGCGTGAGCGTATTGCCCAGGTCGCTGACGCAGGAACCTTTTCCGAGGTCTTCCGCGCAGTCTCCTATTCCGACCATCTCGCGTTCCACGATGCGACCGGCCCCTACAAGGCGAAGGTCGAGGCGACGATTGCGAAGTCGGGCGAGACCGAGTCGATCGTTATGGGAACCGCGAAGATCGATGGACACCCCGTGATGCTTGGCGTCATGGACTTCGCGTTCATGGGCGGCTCCCTCGGCACCGGCACTGGCGAGCGCATCGCCCGCGCCTGCGAGCAGGCGATTGCCGAAAATCGTCCGCTCGTCCTCTTCTCTGCGTCCGGCGGCGCGCGCATGCACGAGGGTATTCTCTCGCTCATGCAGATGGCAAAGACCTCTGCCGCGATTGCAAAGCTCAAGGAAGCGGGGCTTCCCTATATTTCCGTTCTCACCGACCCGACGACCGGCGGCGTGAGCGCGTCCTATGCGATGCTTGGCGACATCAACGTGACCGAGCCCAAGGCGCTCATCGGCTTTGCCGGGCGGCGCGTTATCGAGAACACGATCCACCAGAAGCTTCCCGACGATTTCCAGTCGGCGGAATACCTTGAGAAGCACGGCTTCATTGACAAGATAGTCGAGCGCAGCGAGCTCAAGGGCTTCCTTGCGAAGATGCTGGGCTACTGGGGCTTTTGAGGAGTCAGTAGTCAGGGGTCAGGAGTCAGTAGTTAGGGGTCAGGGGTCAGTAGTTAGTAGTCAGTAATCAGTAATTTTAGGAGAGGAGATTTATGGCAAAGAGTGCAATGGACTGCGTGAAGCTTGCGCGCGACCCGAAGCGTCCGCATCTCAAGGACTTCATCAAGCTGATCTGCTCCGACTTCGAGGAGCTGCACGGCGACCGGCTCGTCAACGACGACCGTGGCCTCGTCGGCGGCTTCGCGACTATCGGCAGTGAGAAGGTTCTCGTCCTCGGCCACAACAAGGGTGCGACAGTCGAGGAGAACATGGAGGCAAACTTCGGCATGGCGAACCCCGACGGCTACCGCAAGGCGATGCGCCTTGCAAAGCTCGCGGAGAAGTTCCACCTTCCCGTCGTCACGTTCGTCGACACTCCCGGCGCTTATCCAGGTCGTGAAGCCGAGGAACGCGGGCAGGCCGAGGCGATTGCTAAGTCGCTTGAATTCTTCTCTCGCCTCAAGACGCCGGTCGTTGTCGTCGTCACCGGCGAGGGTGGCTCGGGCGGTGCGCTCGCGATTGCCGTAGGCGACAAGATTCTCATGATGGAGAATGCGATCTATTCCGTCATCTCCCCCGAGGGATGCGCGGGCATCCTGTGGCGCGACGGCGCGAAAGCCCCCGAGGCCGCCGAGGCGCTCAAAATCACCGCGCCCGACCTCCTTAAGCTCGGCGCGATCGACGAGGTCGTCAAGGAGCCGGCAGGCGGCGCACAGAAGAATCACAAGGCCGCCGCGTCCGCCGTCAAGAAGGCGATTCTCGCCGCGCTCAAGGCGCTCAAGAAGATTCCCGTAGACGAACTGATCGAGAAGCGCTATGAGAAGATCCGCGCCTACGGCAACTTTTACGGCTGATAAACAGCAGGGGCTTGGCTCCGTATGAAAATCGTCGATTGCGACTACTTTGTCGTCGGCTCCGGCATGGCAGGGCTCATGACGGCGCTTCATCTCGCCGACAAGGGCAAGGTCGTGCTTGTGACAAAGGGGCGGCTCCAGGACTGCAACACGAATTTCGCGCAGGGCGGCATCTGCTGCGTCGCCGATCCGTCGGACACTTTCGACAAGCATGCGCGCGACACGATGATCGCTGGCGCTTGGCTCGGCAACTCCGCCGTTGTGCACGAAATCTGCGAGCACGCGCCCGAGGGAATCCAGGACCTCGTCAAGTGCGGCGTAAAGTTTGCGAAAAAGAAGGACGGCTCGTGGGAACTTACTCGCGAGGGCGGACATAGCGCGCGGCGTATCTTCCATGCGGGCGACATCACAGGCGAGAAATGCGAGGCGTCAATGATACGCACCATCCGCCGCTCTTCCGTCGACGTCAGGGAGCAGACGATAGTAATTGACCTCGTGATGACGAAGCGCATCGGGATCAAGGGCCCAAACCGCTGCATTGGCGCGTATGTCCTCGACAAGAAGACTGGCGAGATATACGCTGTCCGCTCGCCCGACACGGTGCTTGCGACTGGTGGCTGCGGCAAGGTCTATCTCTACACCTGCAATCCCGACACGGCGACTGGCGACGGCATCGCGCTTGCGTGGCGCGCGGGCGCGAAGATCGAGAACATGGAGTTCATCCAGTTCCACCCGACTTGTCTCTACCATCCGCAGGCGAAGCGCTTCCTCATATCCGAGGCCGTGCGCGGCGAAGGTGCTGTTCTTGTGAACAAGCATGGCCGCGAGTTCATGAAGAAGTATGATCCGCGCGGGAGCCTCGCGCCGCGCGACATCGTCGCGCGCTCGATTGACAGCGAGATGAAGCGCACCGGCGACGACTGCATGTATCTCGACATCAGGAAGAAGGGCAGGGCCTACCTGATGACGCGCTTTCCGAACATCTACCAGAAGTGCATGGAGTTCGGCATCGACATGGCGAAGGACTTGATCCCGATTGTCCCGGCGGCGCACTACACTTGCGGCGGCATCCAGGCGACGACTGCGGGCGAGACTTCCGTTCCCGGGCTTTCAGCCGTCGGGGAGTGCGCGTGCACAGGTCTTCACGGCGCGAACCGCCTTGCGTCCAACTCTCTTATGGAGACGCTCGTCTGCGCTCGGCTCACGGCGGCACGGCTTGCGGGGGAGAGGGGAACGGGTAAGCGGGGAACAGGGAAGATGCCCGATATTCCCGCCTGGCGCATCGGCAACGCAGTTCCGCCCGACGAGGCGGTTCTCGTCTCTCACATGTGGGACGAGATCCGCCGCCTTATGTGGGACTACGTCGGCATCGTGCGCACGAACAAGCGCCTCGCGCGCGCCGCGCACCGCATCAAGACGCTTCGCAAGGAGATTCGCGACTACTATTTCCGCTATCTCGTGACGCCCGACACGCTGGAACTCCGCAATCTCGCCGTGTGCGCCGAGCTCATCGTCAAGAGCGCGCAGAAGCGCCATGAAAGCCGCGGTCTCCACTATACCCTCGACTACCCACGCCAGTCGAAGCGTCCGCGGCAGACAGTAATAGAGGGCTATCGCGGATAGTCCGCAATTGCACAGTCAGACATGAAGATATCAAGCATTCTGTGGCAATCAGGTCTGACCCTGTTGGCTCCTGTTGGTTCAGATGATTTTATGAAAGATTAAACAAGCAACGCTTATAGATGTTGTGTTGAATAAATTATTATGGAGATCGGCATGAGGGCACTGGTTGAGCAGACATTGGCAGAAGGCAGGGTGCGAGAAAGGCGAAGCCGTACTGTTTCAAAGGTTCTTGACATTGTGTTGCCGATGTTGATTGTTTTGTGTCTTTTGCTTTGGCGCGAGCGATATAATGTCATTGAGGTCAAGAACGGAGAAATCTCATTGACGCAAATCTATGCGTGGGGGTGCTGTGCGCGTGAATTGAAGCGAATGCCTGCAAGTGAAGTAGCATCGGTGTCGATGCGATCTTTTTGGGGTGGAGGAGGTAGAGGCAGTGGAGGATACAAGGTGGAGATACATGATCAGGCGGGGGAAATATTTGATGTGTTGGTATTCTCCAAATCCAACTATGATCGGGCATATGAAAAAAAGGAGCGTTTACTTCATGCACTTGCAGGGAAATCAGTCTGTTGCGTTAGTCACTCCACCCAGACTCGGTACTTTATGTTTGCACTTGCCTTGACGGTAGTAACAGTGATCAGGTGGTGGATGATAAAGACTGTGAGGAAAGCGGAGGAAGAAGAGGATCGGCAATGGGAGGATAATAGGAAGAGGCGGGCAGAAGAAAAGCGTTTGAATGAGTCAGGTCATTCCGTTTCCGGGGGGCTACAGGGTCAGACATGATTACCACAGTGAAATACCACACTAACGCGAGATAGGGATGTGTATTAGACATGAGACGTTGCCGAGCAAATCTTCCTAACCGATGCCGTCGCCAGATTGACCGCGTCGCCCACCGCGCGTTTGAAGGATGGCAAGCGGTGAATCGAGAGTGTCGCGCCGCTATGACAAGGAAAACCTACTGTGGCAATCAAGTCTGACCCTGTTGGTTCTCACTAATTAGCCATGAAGCGAAGTGAACTACGCAAGATGTGTAAGAAAGCTGTAATCCGGCTTAAGGGCATATCGTTTGATTGCTGGACCTCGAGACTGCATGATTTTCCCGTCGTGCGTTATTTTAGGAGGAGAAACGGTGATGTTGTAGACATAGAAATTGACATACTGGACAGTGAAGAATCTTATCTACATATCATTGTAAGAGTATCAGATGGTGGTTGGCTAAATAGCTGGCTTCCTGTTTGTGAGTCCTTTTTGGTTATGCGTAACAATTGCTCGGAGAGGGGTTAGCATAAAAATGAAACAACCAAGATCGGCGTCTTGGGCAACCGCCCGAAGCATATCCTGCTTTTGTGGGGCTACAGGGTCAGACATGATTACCACAGTGAAATACCACACTAACGCGAGATAGGCATGTGTATTAGACATGAGACGTTGCCGAGCAAATCTTCCTAACCGATGCCGTCGCCAGATCGACCGCGTTGCCCATCGCGCGCTTGAAGGATGGCAAGCGGTGAATCGAGAGTGTCGCGCCGCTATGACAAGGAAAACCTACTGTGGCAATCTACTGTGGCAATCAAGTTTGACCCTGTTGGTTCGTTTCATCCCTTGCGAGAGAGAAGGAGAACGCGGCTACTAATAACGCAAAGACCGGAGAGCTGGAATGAAGATAGGAATAAAGGCATCGGATGCCAAGTGGCTTATACTCGGCTTTACAGTGTTGTTTGTCGTGGCCCTTGCTACTTGGGTGGCGGCATTCATCTATGTCGACACGCCTAGTGGTTGGCGACATCTTGCCTTGATGTATAGTATAATCAAAAGTGCGTGGTGGATGGTTACGCGGACGATGGCCGCTCTTGCCCTGCTTGGCATTTTATGCCTATTTGGCAGATTATGGCGCATGGCTTTTGGCGCTTTCGGCTCCGCGGTAATCGCGGTTGCGCTGGTGTCGTGCGCGCTATATGCTACTCGGCGCGACACAATTACCGAGCGCCGTACAAGTGTCGTCGTGCGCGAACAGGAAGAGGTTGAGGCTTTCGGACGCACGTATAAAGGAATGGATGTCGGCTATTTTGCATGGCAGATGCAGAGAAGCAATGGATTTCGGTGGAGCCTTCTTGCCGAAGTAGAGTTGCAGGGGGATGTGATGGTTGGAAAGTTCTTCTCTCTATTGAGAGGATTTGACAAAATTGCTTTCAAATCCGCACCGCAATGCATTGTTCACGATTATGACGTCTATACGTGTATAATGTGGAACAGTGGCGAATATCCTGTATATCTGCGCGTCAACGAGCGTGGGGACATTCTGGATACCAACGCTTTCGCGGAGGCAGTCCGGAATGCACAGCCGATTGTGCTGGAGTTTGACATGGATGCCAGCGCAGTATCGCTGGAACGCGCAGTCGGGAGAGTTGCGAAATCCGGCGTGCAGGAAGTCTATGTGTCTCGCGAAAAATCCAGCGGTCAGAGAGACGAAGCGAAAGGAGAACGGTAATGCGACTGATGTTTGCGCGGGGCTACAGGGTCAGACTTGATTGCCACAGTAAATTACCACAGTAGCGGGAGTTTATGATATACTGTTTGACATAAGACATTTCAGGATAAATCTTCCAAATCGGTGCTGTCGCCTGATCAGCCGCGTCGCCCACCGCGCGTTTGAAGGAGGGCAAGCGGCGAATCGAAAAGGTTACGCCGCTATGACAAGGAAAACCTACTGTGGCAATCTACTGTGGTAATCAAGTCTGACCCTGTTGGTTCTGAAAAGGAGAATCAAAATGAGAATCCATGTAATGGCAGTTGTCTTTTGTTGTATGCTAACGGCATTGTTTGTCATGGCTATAGCAAATATGGGCGGCGGAATAAACATGTCCAATGTTGCCACTGAATTTGCTCGCTTTGCAGATTGTGATTTATCGAAGAAAATTGTTGAACAAGATATTAACATAGACGTGCGCGAGCTTGTTAGAATGTCCTTCAATAATATATCGCGAGAAGCTATGACCGTATTGATGTTGCATCCATTATTTCCACAAGAACGACGGAATGAGTTAATTATACAAGGGATGGACGGTTTTTATCTAGATAACGCTACCTTGCGTAACACAATCACCACGGAAGATGCCATAGCGTTTATTAAAAGCGATTTTGTTACTGAAAGCGAACTTGATCAACTGCTTGAATGTGGTATATGTAATGATGAGATGCGAACGCTTGTTATGGAAAGAAAGCAAAGACTTTTATCTTGTCGGTTACGTAGGATGATCAATAATTTGTTAGGCAGAGCAACGGACTAAAAGGGTCGGGCTTTTCTGCATAAGTTCTACTATATATGTTTGGCTGTGAATTTATGATGCGAGTGAAGAACTGCGATGGGGTGCTGTGATGAGGGTAGGATGAGTAGACGCATGTTAGTGATTGTCTGTGGAACTGTGCTGCTGATTGCGGTGGTGGTTGTCGTTGTCGTTGCCTTGCGCAACCGCCAGCAACCAGCGCCGACGCCGAATGTGCCTGTTGCAGTGTCGCCCGCAGGAGTGCGCGTCAAGGCGGTGGAGCGGAAGGCGGAGCTGGTGGAGCGGGGCGAGATTGCTACGGCGTCAGATGCTGTCGCGATAGTATGTGGCATGGACAAGGCGACAGCCGACCGCACGGTGGTCGTCTATCCGAATCTCACGAACAAGCGGTTCTACTACATCCTCACGATGGCGGATACAAACCGCGACAAGTTCGACGGGTCGCTTGCCGCCCTGCGCGGATTCCTCGACTGCTACGAGGGCAGCGAAGAGTGCGGCATGGTCTGCGCCGACGGAGTGTATGAAAAGGGGGCTGTCAACGGCACCAAGTTCATCGCCGAGGCAAAGAAGCTTGGCAAGAGCATCAAATGACTATCTGGAATGTCGCCCCTGCGCCGGGCTTTGACACGACGGAAACCTCGCCGTTGTGGAGCTGGACGATATGCTTGACGATGGCAAGACCAAGGCCTGTTCCGCCCAGCAATCGACTGCGATCCCTGTCAACGCGAAAGAATCGCTCGAAAAGACGTCCCTGGCAGTCGATGGGAATGCCGATGCCGTAATCCGTGACGCTGACGGACACCGTCCCGTCGGGTTGCTCCTTGGCAACGACATCTACGGACTTCGAGCCGCTGTAACGGATAGCGTTCTGAAGAAGATTCGAGACCGCCGACTCAATCAGTCGCGGTTCACAGGCACGGATGAGTCTCGTCGGCAGATCGAGGCGAATCTCAATGCCCGCTTCGGCGGCCTGGGGACGCGCAAGATTGACCGCTGTCTGAATGACGTCGACCAAGTTGCAGTCCGTGAAATCCGTTGCTTGGGTCGCTTCGGCCTTCTCAAGCTGCGCCAGTGACAGGATGTCCTCGACCAAGGCATTCAGGCGGACGGACTGATCCTTCATGACTTTCAGAAGTGCCCAACGGTCGGGTTCGTCAAGATCTGAATAACCATCGGAAAAAACATCGACAGCCCCGAGGATTCCGGTCACTGGGGTCTTGATCTCGTGCGTGACGTTCGAGATGAAGTCGCTGCGAAACTCCTCAAGCGATCGCATCTTGGCGAGCAGGTTGTCTTGCATATCTCGTTCAATTGACAGTCTCGACAGCCTCCGCTCGAAGCGGCGCATGATGAAGAATATCGCAAGGCTGACAAGCGCACCGATTCCGATGGCTGCTAGAAGTCCACTGACTGCGGATGCCTTCGCCTCGGTCACGGACTGATAGGGCACGGCGATTCGAAGCACATAGTTTCCGGCGCGCCGCGCATGGTAGAACATGGCGATGTGCAGGGTGTCGGAGTCGCGTACGATACTCCGCGCCTGGCCGTCGGTCCTGACGGCCTCGAACTCCGCACGCGCGGCATGATTCGGCAGGTTCTGCCCCGTTGAGTCGTAGACGACCTTGCCATCCATGTCGATGAGCGTAACCCGCACGCCTTGGGCGATCCTCTCGACACTTTTCCGAAAGCGGGCCGTCTGATTCCAAAGGAGCAGGCAGCAAACCGAAAGGCCAACCAGGGCAAGCGCCGACGGAAGATAGGACGAGAATGAATTTTTCATGGCGTAAGTCGGTATCCGATTCCGCGGATCGTATCGATATGCGATGCCCAGGAACCAAGCTTGCGGCGGAGACCAACCATCAGCGTGTCAACAACGCGGTCCGTGACACCTCGCTCTTCGCATTGAATCGAGGCAATGATTTGCGGGCGGGTGAAGACGCGCCTCGGCTGGGACGAAAGGATGTCGAGAAGATCGAATTCACTCCGGGTCAAGGACAATTCCGCTCCGTCGACAGCCGCCGTGCGGGCCGTTCTGTCGAGCTGGAGCTCTCCAAGCGTGCGTGTGTGCCTGCCCAGAACGGTTGGACGGCGAAGGACGGCTTTGATGCGGGCGATGAGGACGGCCTTCGAGAACGGCTTGGTGATGTAATCGTCCGCCCCGAGTTCAAGCCCGCGGACGACATCCTCCTCTGCGGATTTCGCCGTCAGCATGATTATTGGCGTGGTCGAGACTAGCGGTGTCCTACGGATTTCGCGGCAGACGGCGAGTCCGTCCATTCCAGGCAGCATCAGATCGAGAAGGACAAGCGAAGGACGTTCGCGCACGACTAGCGAAAAGCCGTCGTCTCCTCGATCCGCTTCGCAGGCCGAACTGAACCCCGCCCCCTTGAGCGCTAGGCGGATGACCGTGCGAATGCCTGGATCGTCTTCGATGATTGCTATCTTCTCCATACAAACACATATTATATCTTTTTTTGTCAGGAATGTGTCAGGAAATCGCCATCGTCAGTCATACAGAATCCTGACAACGTTCATATATAATATTCCCGCTTGAAAGAGATGTTGTCAATTATGATTATCGTCGGAGGTGGACTCGGCACGTTCCTTCTCGGCATGAAGCATCTGTCCGAAGGGCTGCAGGCCATTTCGGGCAAGGGGTTGCGGCGCTTCATGTCGCTTGCGACGACAAATCGGTTCGCCGGCATGGCGACGGGAGTCGTCTCCACCGTGATCGTGCAGTCCTCGTCGATCATCACCGTGATGGTGGTGGGGTTCGTCTCGTCGGGGATGCTCAACCTCACGCAGGCGATAAACGTCATCATTGGTTCGAACATTGGCACCACGACGACGGCATGGATTATCGCCTACGCGCCAGATGTGCGCCTTCTTGGGCTCGGCGTCGTTTCTGTCGGCGCGGTCTGCTACTTTTTCGTCAAGCGGGAGTTCTGGCACAATTTCGGCCTCGCGCTCATGGGGCTTGGATTCATCTTCATGGGGCTTTACTGGATAAAGGAAGGCGTGGAGCCGGTGAAGAGCAATCCTGCAGTGGTTGAGGTTTTCAAGTCCCTTGACGCAAAGAATCTTGCCGGGCTCTTGAAATGCGTACTCGTCTCTATGGTGTTTACCGCTGTCGTGCAGTCTTCCGCCGCGACGACGGCGATTGCGATGGCTCTGGCCACGCAGGGGCTAATCACCTTCGAGGCGGCGGCGGCCACCGTGTTCGGCATGAACATCGGCACGACCGTGACGGCGTGGATGGCAGCGTTCAACTCCACGACGGAGGCCCGGCGCACGGCGATGGCGCACACCATATTCAACGTGGCCGGAACGATTCTGCTGATTCCGCTCTTCATTCCGGTCATAATCCCGCTTGCAAAAGAACTTTTTCCGCGATATG
>Ga0310786_10001224_pt1 | contig 41329 bp, 25 predicted proteins | sample AusTroGonzalo_MG_FD_203881 | JGI IMG/M metagenome (GOLD analysis project Ga0310786, IMG submission 203881) | Bovine rumen microbial communities from tropical cattle in Woodstock, Queensland, Australia - Gonzalo_03 (v2) (version 2) | ecosystem: Host-associated > Mammals > Digestive system >...
TCAAGAACGACATGGATTATGAGCAGAATCATGAACTAATGAGGGTGCAAAATGAGAAAAATGTGAAATCGTCTCACAATTAGAGAAAATTAACTATTAATATTTGGACAAAAACATAGGAAGCGACTAACTATGGGTTTCCTTACGAGAAAAGGATAGTTTCTCGGTAAGAAACCACCCTTTTGTTTACTTGTATCTAAAGTCAGCCAATAGAGCCCCAAAAATCCTTGGCTCGAGTCATTTTATCGTTTGGCTCGAGCCAAGGTTTTTGTTGGCCTTATGATAGGGTCCCATGCCCATTCCTGTTCCCGCCAGTGTTAAGACAATACATAAACAACAGCACAGTCGATGATGAATGAGGGTAAGCCTTATTTTTTCAAAATATCTTCTGCTGCTATTGGTATGTATTCTTTCTTTTCATCGTAGTTATATGTATCCACATTATGATGCATAGGAATGGCTATTGTCTGTTGGGACTCGCTAACATTCGATTCATACTTCTTGAAGTTCTCTGCTTGCTCGAAGATTTCTTTAAAAACATCGTCCTGAGGAACTGGTGGATAGCCGTGTTCTGCAAGAATCAATATCAAGTCCATCTGCAACTCTGCCTTAATGTCTGAACGGTTCGCCCAATCGGTATAGCGTGATTTGTCATCCACCATCTTTTTAACGGCAGCAGACAGAGGGAGCAGTTTCTCATCAGGATATTCGAAGCCAAATTTATGAGCAATTTCTTTCAGGATGTCATAGAAAGCCTTCTCTTCATAGGTGATACCCAAATCCTTGAATGACTTTTTCTCTGTATTGACCTCTTTCAGCAATTCTGCCATCTGTTTGGCAACCTCATTCAGCACCTCTTCTGCAAAGATGGCATTGTCGCTACGATCGTTGTACTTCTGCACCAGCGCATTCAGGCGTTTTGTAAAGTCAACGCCCTTCATCTTATTCACCTTCTTAAAGTCGGTGATAACTGTGCGTAGCAATTTCTCCATCAGCTTCACCTTCGTATTGGGGAGTTTCAGCTTTTCAAGACGAGCCATATAGTCCTGACTCAGCAAATCCAAATCTTTCGTATTGGCATTCACCTGAACGACCTCTTCTACACCCTCCGATTGCAAGGCTTCTTCTATCATCTTGCTCACCTTGCGGTTCATTTGCGAGGCATCAGGGGCATCGCCTTTGGTCAGTTTATAAATGATAGAACGGACTCCTGTAAAGAAGTGAATATTTTCACGATCTTCGTCTGTGATGGCTTCATGGTTGGAACAGAGATTGAAGGCGGATTTCAGTTTCTTGGAGTGTCCCATAAACTGATTCTGCGTCTTCTCCGTTGCTTGCACGAACTCTGCAGCATGCTTCAAACACTCTAATTGCTCCAATGGTGTGCCTGTTGTGAACTTTGAGTAATCGAACGAGGCGAACATCCTGCGAAGAATATCCAATTCGTCTTTCACCATCGTCAGCGATTGTTCGATAGTCTCCACATTATCACCCAAATTGCCACCTCCGGCATATTGTTTCAGGGCATTATTCATGTTGGTCTTGATGCCGATATAATCCACAACTAGACCTTTATCCTTGCCTTCATACACACGATTCACTCGTGAAATCGTTTGTACCAATGTGTGCTTCTGCAACGGTTTATCAATATACATCGTATCCAGACAAGGCACATCGAAACCTGTAATCCACATCGATACCACAATGGCAATCTTGAAGTTTGATTCTGGATTCTTAAACAGCACATCGAGTGCCTTTCTATCTTCATCAGAACCAATCAGTTCGCGCAGTTTTGGATCATCATCTTTATCGCGAGTCATTACCAGTTTGATGCGTTCTATTGGTGTATGTTCGCTATCGCCAACTTTTTCTGCCCACTCAGGACGCAAGGCAATAATCTGCTTATAGAGGTCGTAGGCAATGAAACGGTTTGAGCATACAAACATCGCCTTACCACATACCGTACTGCCTTCCTCTATTCGTTTCTCGTAGTGTTCCACAAAATCTTTGGCTACAACCGCCAGTCGTTGAGGGTCACCCAAAATCTTATCCATCTGCGTGACGGCTTTCTTGCTTTCCTCTATCTGGTATTCGTTGGCACCCTGTGCTTCACATTGTTTATAGTATGCCTCTATCGCCTCCAGTTGTTTATGGTCGGCAAACACCTTGGCAGCCCTACCTTCATAGACAATTCTACGAGTGATGCCATCAGCAACAGATTCCGTCATTGTATAAGCATCTACCACATCGCCAAACACATTTATCGTAGCATCGATGGGTGTGCCTGTAAAACCTACATAAGTGGCATTCGGCAATGAGTCGTGCAGATACTTTGCAAAGCCATAATTGCGCTTTACTCCCTTTTCTGTTATCTCTACGTTCTGTTCTATATTGGTTTGCGAGCGATGTGCCTCATCAGAGATGCAAATGATGTTAGCTCTATCAGACAGTACATTAATATCCTCGCTAAACTTTTGTATCGTTGTCAGGAACACGCCGCCACTCTTTCTTCCTCTTAGCAATCTACCCAGTTCCTCGCGTGATTCCACATTCACGACCGTTTCATCTCCAATAAACTGTTTGGCATTCAGGAACAAGCCTGATAGTTGGTCATCAAGGTCTGTACGGTCTGTTATCAGCACGATAGTAGGACTCGACAGATGTCTGCTTCGCATCAATACTCGTGTCAGATAAAGCATCGTCAGGCTCTTTCCACAACCTGTGGCACCAAAATATGTACCGCCTTTCCCATCGCCATGAATGTTGATGTGCGAGTGCTCCAAAATGTTATCATACAACCTGTGGGTAGCAAAGAACTGCGGATAACGACAAACAATCTTGGTTTCGCTCTTCGAAGTGTCAGGGAAGAATACAAAATCTTTAATCACACTCAACAATCGTTCTTTTCTGAACAGACCTTTCATCATGGTGTGCAGCGAGTCGATGCCATCATTGGGTTTGTCTGTTCGCTCCACCTTTCGCCAAGCATAGAAGAACTCATAAGGTGTGAACAGCGTACCATATTTGTTATTCACACCATCACTAATCACCACAAAGGCATTATAGCGGAACAAGTCAGGCACATCTCTTCGATAGCGCACCGTCAATTGCGTGTAGGCATTCATGATGGTGGTGTCTTCCTTCACGGCACTCTTGAACTCCAGTACCACGACTGGCAGACCATTCAAATAAACAATACCATCAGGAATACGCTTCTCTTGACCTTTAATCTCCAGTTGGTTTACCACCTTGAAGATATTCTTGTCAACATCCTTAAAGTCTATCACCTCAACGAACAAATCTGGCTGCGATGCATCTTCACGCTTAATCGTGAAGCCCTCCGTCATCAGCCTGTAAGTCTGGGCGTTCTGCTGATACAAAGGTGCACCATTATCTGCTGTCAGCTTCGCCATCACACGCTCGATCTCCAATGCCGTAATACCTTCTGCGCTATATCTGTCCATCAGATACAGTTTCAAGTCATCACGAAGCAGCACATCCGACAACTCCTTATGAATAGTCTCGCCGCTCTGGTAGCTGTATCCTTGCTGCTCAAACAGCTTCATGATGCCCATTTCCAAGGCGTGTTCGTTAAAGTGTGACATATTACTTACCTTTTAATGATTTGATGTCTTGATCCAATTCCTTAATACTCTCCAGATGAACTCGCTCCTTTTCAATCTCCTTGTATTTGTCATATTCTTCCTCTGCTTTCTGCTTTGCCAATTCATGGGAGATTTTGCCAGGACCTTCCAATACATTGCGTTCATTCAGTTTCAGAATAACATCCAAACGCTCTTTCCAGTCTCGCATATACATTGGACGATGTGCAAGAGCTTGAGATTCTGCGTATGCCAGATATTGTTCCACAATCAGTTTCAAAGCCTGCAACTCATCTTCTTTCAGATAATTCTTTCCTGTCAGAATATCTTGTTTCCTTACCTTCTCTACAGCACTTGTAGAAGTCAATCCCATCATTGGCAACGAAGCATTGGCTCTGTAATACACCAATTCTGCCGCAGTCTTTTCGCTTACAGCCCACAGTAATTTATTCTGTACTTCTTTAAAGAACTGAATAGTCATTTCGTCTGATGGATCGTAGTCTATACTTGTCCTATAGATGTCCTTGATCTGCTGATAGAATACTTTTTCTTCCAAACGGATTTCCCTGATCTTTTCAATCAGTTCACGGAAGTAGTTCATGGAAGAACCTTTCTTGAAACGTTCTTCATTCAAAGCATAACCACGAATAATGTAGTCTCGCAATCGCTGTGTCGCCCATATACGGAACAACGTACCTTGACGAGACTTCACCCGATAACCTACCGAAATGATGACGTCGAGATTGTAATATTTTACCTCTTTAGTTTGTGAAAGCCCTTCAATAGCGCCATGTTGAGTGGTATGTCGGAATTTCCGACATACCACTTCTTCATTAAGTTCTCCTTCAGAAAAGATGTTTGCGATATGTTCCGTAATTGTTGTTCTCCCTTTCCCAAACAGCATTGCCATTTGTTCTTGCGTTAACCATACCGTTTCATCCTGAAACAGCACATCAACTTTCACATTACCATCTTCCGATTGGTAAAGGACTATTTCATCTTGTATCGGTATAATATCTTCTTTCATTTCTTCTTTATGTTCGTTTCAATATCGTTTTACTGTCGTACACTTCTTTTGTATCATTTCGTACGATGGTGTTGTACTGCAAGTACGTCCCTGTCGTACCAAGAGTACGAACACTACGTACTAAACCAAGCACAATCATCATTGAAGCACAACAGATAGTGCTCCGGCATTGTTTCGAATTGTGGTTCGTTTTTATTCATTTCTTCTTATTTGTATCTGTTGTTTTATTTTGTTCTGCATTTTTAGTTTTGGGAGCTTCCTTTTGGTGATGCTCTTTAGACTCTTTTATCATATTTACAGCTTCTTGTATTACATCTTCCCATTTTGTGGGATTTGCCTCTATATATTCATAATCTTTACCATAAATGTCTTTATACGTATCCTTAAATAGTTGATCCTTTCTAAAATTATTAAATAAAGGCCATTCTGCGTATGCAAATCGCATATTGTTGTTTTTTCCAATACTATTCATTATCTCTACCGCCTCATCATATTTTTCCAAAAGAACCATATGAGCTAAACGGTATTTATTTTCTGTTCCTGACCAATCAACATCATCTATTATGCTTTTACACTTTTCTTTATCATTATTTAAATAATAAGCTAATGCATGATTTACACATAAAACGTATTCACATTCTTTATTAAAATGCTTCATATACGGTTTACGTGAGAAATCCATAATAATGCAGGCTAATTGGTACTTTCTACTCTTTATAAGTTCATATCCAATATTAATTAAACAATCATCTGCCTCTTCAAGATTATTTTCTAATTTTCTCCAAATAACTTGTCCTAATTTGACTCCAATTTCAAATAGCACATTATAACAGTGTTCGACATACATTGGAGTTGCAATGAGTTCCTCCCCGATTTCAATATCTACGTCTTTATGATCAAAAGGTCTTTCTTTACATATTTTTAAATACTGGCTTGATACTTTACCATTTGTGTGAACAAAAAGATTTCGTCTTTCAGTTATTTCTATAAAATCATTATAACTTGGCAAATCTGTTGTCAGTTTAACATCAAATTTCTTAGATAAAAGTTCAAATTGTTTAATATGACTTTCACGGATAATAGACTCAACATCTTTTTCAATAACGTGTTTTTTAAGACCATCAATTGTTTCAAATGCGATGATATCAGAAAAAGAAAATTCTTTTTCACATGCGTTCAGCAATTGTGGTTTTATAGTATATGCACATTCTATTAATTCTGCTAAATATGCATCATACAAACTAACCATTGCAACAACAGTGTTTTTAGGAATTAAAGAGAATGCATTTATTGAACGAGTTAAATCAGTTTTGGCTCTTTCAAATTCCTTGCCATATTCAATAGGTACAGTATAAGTTATTTCATGGCTGTTCTCGTCTTCCGTAACCTTTATACCTCTTTCTTTGATGCATTTCTCATAATGACTCATACATGTCTTAGCATTGACTGCTAAGGTATTTATAATTATCGGGAATGAATCCATTTGAGAATTCAGCAGATTAATGTACTTATCAATTGCCTGCTTAAAAATGCAACGACTATTATCCGCTTGTGATTCTCCTTGCATTTCTTTGTTCTCTATAGAACTGCTTTTTTCCTTTGCTTCCATTCTTTATTTCATATTATTGCCCCATCTTCGCCAAAAGCAAAGACTGTAATTCGCTTAATTTTGAGTTCTCTTGCTCGTGCATCTCTATTACTTTATCAATAACCTCAACCTTATCATTGAATTCTTGAATAAGTTGATGTGGAGGTATTATAATATCTTTTCCTTCCATATCAGGAACTGTTAACTGACTTTGAACAGAACCAGAGCCCTTGATATTCGAAGAATTAAGATGGTAATAAAGATATTGTGTTGCTATCTCATTTTTGGGAATGATAACAACAAGCCTCACAATCGGAACATACGGCTGCTTTCTTAGAAAGCAATACCCAATGGTTCCTCGTGCTGATATAGTGATACTCTTTGCCTTAACTATAGGCTTTGTCGTATAACCAAATATACCTTTGTTTTCTATCCCATTTGCATAAACAGGAATATTATATACTTCTGTCTTTTGTTCGGAGAATTCTATTGGTTTATCGCCTCCAGCTTTTAATGTCGATATCTCTCCCAAAGTACCCATTCTCCATCCAGCGGGAAGGTTTTCTTTGTCGATGTTATCAACGAACATTTTGCGGTAGAGGGCTTGGGCTGTGGCTTCGAGGTGCTGAATCATTTGCTCGTTGAGGTGGATGCGGTTGGTTAGCGTCTCGTATTCTGAAACGATCTCACGTTGGCGTTCAATTGATGGAACTGGGAGTTGCATATTGCAGAAATCTTCCCATGTTAAACTTCCTCTTACACCACCAACAGCATAATAACTTGCTTCTCGATCGAACTCACTACGAGAGAACCACATCATCAAGTATTGAGGCAACAACGCCGTTTTGTCGATGACTTCAAACATCGGATAGGCAGGCGACATGATAGCCTCATCTTCTTCAAACATGGCGACAGGCATCTTCCCATCGCGACTCACCTGCATCAAACTGCATGCAAACTGTTCACGACGAATCACCTTATAGTTCGAGAGGTCGGTGCCTATAACATTAGCCACCGATGGAATGAAAGCCTTGTCAATCGTAAGACCAACAAGTTTCGTAACCTTCAACTCTCGATTACGAACATTCACCTCTCTGATATAGTCGCCTAAACGTTTGTATTCCATCGTCTATTCCTTTCCAATTCTTTCCAGTTCTTTAAACATTGGAAAGAATTATAATGTATAACCTAACTTCTCAAAGAAGGCTTTTAGTTCCTGTTTGCTTTCTTCTTCCTGTTGCAACAGGTCACGCATTTCCGTTTGCAGTTGGCGCATCTTGGTGTCGAAGTCTATCTGCTCGTCACGATTCTTAAACTCAATGTATTTGCTGGGTACAAGGCTCCAACCTTTCTGTTCGATTTCATCGAGCGTGGCAGAGTAGCAGTATTCAGGCTCATTGTGATAAGTCTCTTCATAGCCGACGTGCTGCCAGTTGTGGAAGTTCTCGGCTATCTGCTGTATCTGTTCCTGTGAGAACTGGATGTATTTCTTCTCGAAAGGCTCTCCCCATTGGCGCAGGTCGATAAAGAGCACTTCATTCTCGCGATTGCGGTATTTGATGAGTTTGCCGTTCTGCTCAACATTACGGGCTTTTTTGTTGTTATTCAGAATCCAGAGTGTTACGCTGATGTCTGTGGAGTAGAACATATTGCGAGGCAGAATGATAATCGCCTCTACCACCTTATTTAATAATAGTTGCTTGCGGATAGCCAACTCCGTACCGTCGCCACTCAATGCACCATTCGCCAAAAGGAAGCCTGCTGTGCCGTTGGCAGAGAGTTTCGAAACAATATTGAGAATCCAACCATAATTGGCATTACTTGTTGGCGGCACATCGTAACCCACCCAACGGGGATCATCTTTCAGCTCGTTCTCTGCACGCCACGCCTTTTGGTTGAAAGGTGGATTAGCCATAATGAAATCAGCCTTCAGATCCTTATGCTGGTCGTTGTGGAAAGTGTCAGCAGCCATTTCACCTAAGTTACAGGCAATACCTCGAATGGCGAGGTTCATCTTTGCCAGTTTATAAGTGGTATTGGTATATTCCTGTCCATAGACAGAAATATCGCGCTTGTTACCATGATGGGCCTCGATAAACTTCATGCTCTGCACGAACATACCACCAGAACCACAACAAGGATCATAAATCTTGCCGCGATAAGGCTCAATCATCTCGGCTATCAAATTGACGATGGTCTTAGGGGTATAGTACTCTCCTTTACCCTTACCTTCAGCAATCGCAAACTTTCCAAGGAAGTACTCGTACACACGACCTATCACATCGTTCTCTCTGTCTTTCAGTGTGTCAATTTTATTGATTTCGTCGAGCAAGGCTGCCAATTTTGTGCGATCGAGCGAAAGACCTGCATAATAATTGCTGGGAAGGGCACCTTTTAGCGTAGGGTTATTCTGTTCCACCTTAGCTAATGCCTTATCAATTTTGATGGCGATATCGTTCTGCTTGGAGTTCTCTATCAGATAATCCCAGCGACTTTCGGGCTCTAAATAAAAAACGTTCTTGGCATTATAGAACACGGGGTTGTCAGCAAAAGCCTCCTTGCCCTCAGCCACCAACTCATTGCGACGCTCCGTAAAGCGATCGTTAGCATATTTCAGGAAGATGAGGCTCAGCACTACATGCTTATACTCCGACGGTTCCACAGAGCCACGCAATTTATTCGCGGACTCCCATAATGCCTCTTCTATCGCCTTTTCTTTTATCTGTTTCTTTGCCATATAGGTATCTTTTCATGCCTACAAAGTTACAAAAAATATTTCGAATAACCTTTGGTTATGAGAAAAAAATGATGTTGGGCGGTTGGTTTATGGATGTTTTGAAGAAAAACGGTTGAATTATCTACTGCCAACGAGCAAGAAGCAGGAAGGTTGCTTGCTTCTTGCAGGCGGTCAATCATCAAGAAGCAGATCGATTTTCCCCTAGGGGTAACAAAATTTTTCCTTAAGGGTAACAAATTTTCTGCCTAGTTAGAGAAATTTTTCTCCCTAACTGGGGCGCAAATATTCTTTTAAACAAAAGAGGGAGAGCGCAGAACGTTCTCCCTCTTTGAATATGAATGTGTGTGATTATTTGCGAGTTACGTATGAACCGTCGCGTGTGTCAACCTCGATGAGGTCGCCTTCGTTGATGAAGAGAGGTACACGGATTTCCACGCCAGTTTCGAGAGTGGCTGGCTTGGTGGCGTTGGTGGCTGTGTTGCCTGCAAAGCCTGGCTCTGTGTAAGTCACCTGGAGGATGACCTTGACAGGTGCCTCAGCGGTGAGGATAGTGCCTGTGGATTCGTCGATAGATGCCATCACCATCGTTTCGCCCTCCTTGAGGAAGTCACCGCCAGTGATGAGGTCCTTGGAGATGTTGACCTGCTCGTAGGTGTCTGTGTTCATGAACACCATTTCCCCTCCTTCTTTGTAGAGGTACTGGAACTGCTGGTGTGATACTTGTACGTCGTCGAGTTTGGCGGATACAATCCAAGTGCGCTCGAGCACTCGGCCGTCTTCCACGTTGCGGAGTTTGGTACGCATCACGGTGTTGCCCTTGCCTGGCTTCACGTGCAAGAAGTCAATCACTACATAAATCTTGCCATCGTCAAGACGGAGGCATACGCCTTTCTTAATGTCGCCTGCTAAAATAGCCATAGAATTTCTTGTTTAATATTTTACTTGTTCAAATCGGGTGCAAAGGTACGGATTTTCAGTGAAAAGTGACGAGTGAAAAATGAAAAAATGCATAGAAATCATGAAAATGGCAAAAAAAGTTGGTGTTTTTTGTTTTTTTCTTTTGCCAGTTTTTTGAAATTCACTAATTTTGCAGTCGTTTTCCGCGGATGTTGCGGCATCAGGTGACGGAATTGAATGATTTTAGCAGTAAAAGATTAACATAAAAATAAGATAAGACAATGAAAAGAACATTCCAGCCTCACAACAGAAAGAGGATTAACAAGCACGGCTTCCGTCTGCGTATGCAGACCGCCAATGGCCGCCGCGTTCTTGCCGCTCGTCGCAAGAAGGGCCGCAAGTCACTCACCGTATCAAGCGAACATCACGGTAAATAAGTAAAAGCAGAAGGAAACTTCTGCTTTTTTTAGTTTTATTTTCTCTCACTTAATCGTACCGTTGGCTTCGCCGAAGGTACTCACGTTCGGAAAAAACTCAAATAAATTTGACCTTCGTTCTTATTTTGTTGCGACTCTGCAGAGCTTAAGTGAACTTTTTCTCTGCATTCTCGGCTTCAAAATTTGTTTTTTCTCTCACTTAATCGTACCTTTGCACCCATAAATAATATTATTGTACGCGCGAAATGGCATTAAAGAATTTTTTTACAGGGAAATCAGGTGTTAAGTTTTGGGTGAATATCTGCCTCATGGTGTTCGTCATTGTGGCTATCCCCATTCTTGTGTTGTATATGCTGGATTCGTTCACGCATCACGGCGAGAAGATTGAAGTGCCGAATGTGGTGGGCAAGTCGGTGTATGACGCTGAAGTGATGTTGAAGGATCGTGACCTGATGGCGATGGTGATTGACTCGGTGTATGACAAGCGTGCGCCGAAGGGTTCCGTGCTGGAGCAGTCGCCACGTCCTGGTTATGAGGTGAAGGGCGGACGCATGATTTATCTGATTGTCAACCTGAAGGGCGAACCGATGGCTCAGTTGCCTGATGTGGTGAGTCATGGCTCGCTGCGAGAGGCTGTGGCGCTGTTGCAGTCGTTGGGTTTCAAGCTGACGGCTCACAAGCAGGTGTTGGGCAGGCCCAAGGATTTGGTGATTGGCGTGAAGCAGGGCATGCGTGAAGTGCATGCTGGCGAGACCATCCCTCGTGACCGTGCCTTGACTTTGGTGATTGGTGGTGGTGAAATCGACTCGACTTGGTATGAGGATGAGGAGGACTTGGATTTTGAGGGGTTGAACACGGAGAAGAGTGAAGATGAAGGTGATGGCGAAGATTTCGACATTGAACTATAGGGAATGAATGCCGAAGCATTGAATATTGTGGTGGAGGATGAGGAGTTGGAGGACGATGAGACCTCGCAACTGTACGAACATCACCGCATCGTTGCGGACAAGGGGCAGAAGCTGCTTCGTGTCGATAAGTTCCTGCTGACGCAGTTGTCGGGCACAAGCCGTAACCGTGTGCAGAAGGCGGCGGATGCGGGTTTCATCATGGCGAACGGGAAGCCCGTGAAGCGCTCCTACAAGGTGAAGCCTGAGGATGTGATTCAGGTGATGCTCGACCGTCCGCACTATGAAAACAAGATTACTCCAGAGGACATTCCCCTGAACATCGTTTATGAGGATGGTGACTTGATGGTCATTAACAAGCCTGCGGGCATGGTGGTGCATCCTGGCTTCGGCAACTGGAACGGGACGATGCTGAATGCCATTGCCTGGCACCTGAGGGATATGCCTCAGTATGACATCAATGACCCAGAGATAGGACTGGTGCATCGCATCGACAAGGACACGAGCGGACTCTTGGTGGTGGCGAAGACGGCAACGGCGAAGACAAGTCTCGGTTTGCAGTTCTTCAACAAGACCACAAAACGTGAGTATAATGCGTTGGTGTGGGGCAACTTTACGGAGGAGAAGGGGCGGATTGAAGGCAATATCGGTCGTGACCCGAAGGACAGGATGCGCATGGCGGTGTTTCCACCCGATTCGGAGATTGGCAAGAGTGCTGTGACGCATTATGAGGTGCTGGAGCGATTTGGCTATACGACGCTGGTGAAGTGTGTGTTGGAGACGGGCAGGACGCATCAGATTCGTGCCCATATGAAGCATATCGGGCATCCCTTGTTTTGCGATGAGCGTTATGGAGGTGACCAGATACTGAAGGGAGCGAACACGGCGAAATACAGGCAGTTCATCGACAACTGCTTCAAGCTTTGTCCCCGTCAGGTGCTGCATGCGAAGACTTTGGGTTTTGTGCATCCGAGAACGGGCAAGGAGATGATGTTTGATTCAGAATTGCCTGAGGACATCACAGCGCTGCTGGAGAAATGGAGGAAGGTGGAGAGTTGATGTTAGATGTAAGATGTGAGAGGTGTGAGGTAAGAGAGTTATCGTTAACGTTAAGGTTATAGTTAAGAATAAGATAAAGATGAAAAAGGTAATTGCAATCGTGGCTGGGGGGGACAGCTCTGAGCACGATGTGTCGCTGAGAAGTGCGGCAGGGATTGATTCATGGATTGACAAGGAACTGTATGATGTTTACATCGTGGAGGTGAGCCGTCAAGGTTGGGAGGCACATCTTCCCAATGGCAAGAAGTCGCCAGTGTATCGTCATAACTTCTCGTTTAAGGACGAGTGGGGTAGGGACATCCGCCCCGACTACGCTTATATCACCATTCATGGCACTCCTGGAGAGGATGGTGTTTTGCAGGGCTATTTCGACCTGCTGGGCATCCCTTATTCGACGAGCAGTGTGTTGGTGGAGTCGATGACGTTCAACAAGTTTGCCCTGAACCAGTTCTTGAAGAGTTTTGGCGTGAAAGTGGCTGAGGATGTGCTGGTGCGTCAAGGCCAGGAAATCAATCCTCAGCAGATTATAGACAAAGTGGGACTGCCCTGCTTTATCAAGCCCAATGCGGGTGGTTCAAGCTTTGGTGTGACCCACTGCAAGACTTTGGATGGTGTGATTCCTGCCATTGAGAAGGCGATGAAGGAGAGCCCTGAGGTGTTGATTGAGAGTGAGTTGAAAGGTGTGGAAATCAGCAATGGTGTCTATAAGACTAAGGCTGGCGGCATGCATGTGTTGCCTATCACAGAGGTGGTGCCCAAGACGGATTTCTTTGACTACGATGCCAAGTACAATGGATTGGTGGAAGAGATTACACCAGCCCGTCTGTCGGAGGATACGACCAAGCGTGTACAGGCATTGACGGCTGCCATTTATGATATCTTGGGTGCATCAGGCATCATCCGCATTGACTACATCATCAGCAAGAACGAGGCTGGCAATGATGTTATCAACATGTTGGAAATCAATACGACACCAGGTATGACACCCACGAGTTTCATTCCTCAGCAAGTACGTGCCGAGGGCAATGAAATGAAGGATATGCTGAATGAAATCATTGCTGATAAACTGGATTGATTATGACACTATCAGATTTTGATGATATTCGCCCGTTTACGGAAGGCGAGATGAAGCCCGCCTTTGAGAGCATGTTGGCGGATCGTCAGTTCGACAAGATTCTCGGAGGGCTGATACCGCTGCCCAAGGGACTTCGGAACGGGCTGCTGAAATTGATGTTCAAGGGCATCAAGACCCCCCTCGACTTCCAAAAGCGTTTCATGAAGCCGCTGGTGTACTATGTGTTGCACAAGGCGACCACAGGGTATAGTTTCGAGTTTCCACAGTCGTTGGACAGAAATGGAAACTACACCTTCATGTCCAATCATCGTGACATCGTATTGGATTCTGCCTTCCTCGACACCTTCTTGTTGAAGGATGGTTTCTCCACCACTGTTGAGATTGCCATTGGCAACAACCTGCTCATCTATCCTTGGATCAAGACCTTGGTGAAGATGAACAAGTCTTTTGTGGTGAATAGAGGCTTGACACCCAAAGAGATGCTCAAATCGTCCATCCACATGAGCCAATATATCCACTTTGCCATCAACGAGAAGAGCGAGAACATCTGGATTGCTCAGCGTGAGGGACGTGCCAAAGACTCTGACGACCGCACCCAGGAGTCGGTGCTCAAAATGCTCAATATGGGTGGTCCAACTTCTGGCAGAACCACTGCCGACATCATTGAGAATCTGCGCCATCTGAACATTGTTCCTCTGGCCATTTCATACGAATATGACCCCTGTGACTACCTGAAAGCGAAGGAGTTCCAATGCAAGCGCGACATCCCTGGTTGGAAGAAAGCCAAGCAGGATGACTTGGATAACATGAAGACAGGCATTTGGGGTAAGAAGGGGCATGTGCACTATCAGGCAGCCGACTGTATCAACAACTGGCTTGACACCCTCGATCCTGAAACGATTGAGAAGGCGGACATCTTCCGCATTGTGGCAGAGCACATCGACCAGGAGATACATAAGAACTATCGTATCTACGACATCAACCGTGATGCATTGGCTGGAAAGACCAACGCCTACATTGAGGAGCGCATCAAGATGGTGGATGTAGAAAATCCTGACGTGCCCTTCTTGCGTGAGAAACTCACCGCCATGTATGCCAATCCTCTCCGTAACTATGAGAAAGCTGTGGACTGACATCTTATGTGTATTGTGCCTGACGTGTCTGATGGCATGCTCCGACGGGGACGATGATTCGGGTGGATATATCCCTCCCTATATCACCGACCTGATGATGGCGACGACTGATGCCGACGGAAAGATTCAGCGTGTCTGTCTGGATGATGGCACTGAATACAACGTCGCTTCCCAACAAATCAGTTTGTCTGCCAAAGAAACCAAGATTCGTTGCATGGCAACCTATACACATGCCAATCATCAGCCTTTTCAGCTCCATAGCATTGCGCCCATCTTCACAGATGTGCCTCACCCTGCCAACAGCATTCGTGTGATGATCAATGGTCTGGTCTATCAGGATGTCAGTTTGTTGCCCCGTGACCAGATGAAAGTCATTAGCATGTGGAAGAGTGGGGGGTATCTCAATCTTCATCTGGGAATGATGACGACCGACAACGGCATGCACGAGTTTCTCTTCTGTGAGGATGCCCCAGGGCAATACTCTTTGCTCCATTCTCGTCCGTCCAGTGACGGCAGTGCTTATACAGAGCATCTGTATATGTCGATGCCGATACCTGATGGAGTGGATGAGTTCACCTTCACTGTTCGTACTTACGATGGGGATTATACACGAACATTTTGAGGTGAGAGTTTAGAATTAAGAAATATCACAATAATCAAAAATATGACAAGAGCAATTATAACCGTGGTGGGCAAGGACACCGTGGGTATCATCGCCAAGGTTTGTACCTATCTGGCAGATAACCAAATCAACATCCTTGACATTTCACAGACCATTGTGCAAGAATTCTTTAACATGATGATGATCGTCGATTTGACCAAGTCGGTGAAGGCTTTCGACCAACTCAGTGACGAACTCACGAAGATCGGCAAAGACACTGGCGTACAGGTGAAATGCCAATTGGAGGATATATTTGATAAGATGCACAGAATCTGAGACCATGATTAATTTACAAGAGGTCATTGAGACCAATATGATGATAGAGCAGGAGAATCTGGATGTCCGCACCATCACGATGGGCATCAGCCTGCTTGACTGTGCCGACCACGATCTGATCGTCACTTGCGAGAAGATATACAAAAAAATCACAACTTTGGCACGTGACCTCGTCCAAACAGGCGAGGATATCTCCAGAGAGTTCGGTATCCCTATCGTCAACAAGCGCATCAGCGTCACCCCCATCTCTTTGGTGGGAAGTGCCTGTTGCCGTATTCCAGGGGATTACGTGCAGATTGCCAAAACACTTGACCGTGCCGCTAAGGATGTTGGTGTGAATATTCTTGGAGGTTACTCTGCCATCGTGTCGAAGGGAATGACTCAGAGCGATGAGTTGCTCATTCGCAGCATCCCAATGGCGTTGGCATGTACGGAGCGTATTTGTTCCAGCATCAATGTGGGTTCCACCAAGACGGGCATCAATATGGATGCTGTTCGGTTGATGGGCGACATCATCAGACAAACTGCTGAGGCAACGAAGGATAGAGATTCGGTTGGATGTACCAAACTGGTGGTTCTTTGCAATGCGCCTGATGACAATCCCTTCATGGCAGGAGCCTTCCACGGTGTGAGTGAGGCAGACGCCATTATTAATGTGGGTGTCAGCGGTCCTGGTGTGGTAAAATATGCGTTGGAACAAATGGATGAAGCAATTGCCAGAAAAAATCGCTCAGCATCGGGGTTGGCAAATTTCGAACTTCTTTGCGAAACCATCAAACGTACCGCCTTTAAGATTACTCGTGTGGGACAACTCGTCGCACAAGAAGCAAGTCGGCGTTTAGGTGTTCCTTTCGGCATCATCGACCTCAGTTTGGCGCCAACACCAGCCATCGGTGATTCTGTCGCCGACATCCTCAAATGCATTGGTGTGGAACACCCAGGTGCGCCAGGCACAACTGCGGCTCTTGCTTTGCTCAACGACCAAGTGAAGAAGGGTGGGGTGATGGCCTCTTCCTATGTGGGAGGACTCTCTGGTGCTTTCATTCCAGTCAGCGAAGATCAGGGAATGATTGATGCCGTAGAGGCTGGAGCTCTTACAATTGAGAAACTTGAAGCGATGACCTGCGTCTGCTCTGTGGGACTCGACATGATCGCTATTCCTGGTGATACGCCAGCCACAACTATTGCTGGTATTATTGCTGATGAAAGCGCTATTGGTATGGTCAATCAGAAGACCACTGCTGTCCGCATCATCCCCGTCATCGGTAAGCAGGTGGGTGACACCGTTGAATATGGTGGACTTTTCGGACATGCTCCTATCATGCCTGTCAACACCTTCTCTTCCCAGCGGTTCGTGGATCGAGGCGGTCGTATCCCAGCACCTATCCATAGCTTTAAGAACTAAACCATTCAGAAACTAATCCATTCATCCATCCTTATGAAACATCTTTTATCCATTATAACCTTGTTCGTTCTTTTCCTTTCTCCTGTCTCAGCACAGAGGAAATCCAGTCTGGATCTTGGCTGGAAGTTTCATCGTGGTGATCTCGTGAATGCCGAAGCCACTGACTTTGACGACACCAAATGGCGTACATTGGCTGTGCCACACGATTTCAGTATGGAACCTGCCATCGACCCATCCGATGAACGTCTCCGATTGGCCAGTTGGTCAGATATGCAGGTGGGGCCTTTTTCTCGACTGAGTGTCGGAAACTGGGACGCAGGGCAGACGGTAGGTGGTACAGGATGGTATCGCAAGACTTTCCTTCTGCCTATTCAGGGTAATGCCTCTCTTGATACTTATCTCTCGCAGACGAATGTGAATGTTCGTTTTGATGGTGTTTATAATCAAGCAGAAGTGTGGGTGAATGGTGTTAAGGCCGCTGTCAACGTCTATGGCTATATGCCTTTCGTGATCAATCTCAACAAGATACTTGCTGATGCACAGAATCGCAGACCTCACAACGAATCGGTGGTGACTGTGGCTGTTAAGGCAGTGAATGAAGGACTCAATTCCCGATGGTATGCAGGTAGTGGCATCTTCCGCCACGTGTGGCTCGAAACCACTGATAAACTGCATCTTGATGAGTGGGATACCTATGTGGATGGTTCCGAACTTATCAACAAGGGCAAAGACGCCAATGTGAAGGTCTTTGCCAAAATCTTTAATGAGGATAGCCGTTCTTCTGCAGCCCAGTTCTGTGTGGATATTCTGGATGCAGGAAAGAATATCGTTGCTCATGAGGAAATCGACTTGACTGTCAGTGGCAACAACACCGCTGGTGCCGATGTCGCCATCGAGATGCCTGTCAAGACCCCTCATCTTTGGTCTGTTGAAGACCCCTATCGCTATACGGCAAAGGTATATGTCTGCAAGTCGGGTGAGGAGAAGGATGCCCTGTATATTCCTTTTGGCATTCGTACGCTTCATTTCTCTGCCGAGAATGGTTTCCTGCTCAACGGACAATCCACCAAACTGTATGGTGGCTGTGTGCACCATGACAATGGACTCTTGGGCACTGCTGCTATCGACCGTGCGGAAGTGCGTAAGGTGGAACTGATGAAGGCGCAAGGTTATAATGCCGTTCGATGCAGTCACAACCTGCCTTCTGAGGCCTTCTTGAATGCTTGTGACAGTCTTGGTATGCTCGTCATTGACGAGGTGTTTGATCAGTGGGAAGAACCCAAGCGCAGCAATGATTACAGCCAGTTCTTTACTCGTGACCACATGAAGGATATGGCATTGATGGTGCGTCGTGACCGCAATCACCCCTCTATTATTATGTGGAGTATCGGCAATGAGGTGGCGCAGCGTTGTGATGTTCCTCGTGGTAAGGAAATTGCGCTTGAATTGAATTTGGCAGCCAATGCACAAGACTATACACGTCCTACCACGATGGCCGTTTGCTCCTTCTGGGACAGGCCAGGTCTCAACTGGGAGAAAGACTCTCCCCGTGCTTTCGAGAATATTGAAGTGGGTGGCTATAATTATGAGTGGAAGCACTATGAGGCTGACCACGATTCCTTCCCCGATCGTATCATGTACGGTTCGGAGTCTGTACCCAATGAGATGGCTCAGAATTGGAATGTTATCAATCAGCATCCCTACATACTTGGTGACTTTGTTTGGACAGCTATTGATTACATTGGTGAGGCTGGTTTGGGTCACACCCATGAACGTGCAGATGATCATTGGATTCAACTCCTCTCATGGCCTTGGTTCAATGCCTGGTGTGGTGACCTTGACCTCATTGGTGACAAGAAGCCTCAGAGCTACTATCGCGACGTGATTTGGAACCGTAGTAAGCTTGCAATGGCGGTGCGTCCTTCTGTACCTGATGGTGAGCGAGAAATTGTGGGTATGTGGGGATGGACAGCTGAAGAGAATCATTGGAATTGGCAATCTGTTGCTGGCAAGGGAAATAAAGCAGAACGTTATCTCCCCATTGAACTGCGTCCTGAGAACTACCAGACCGCTAATATCGCTGGCAACATAAAGCACAATGTGAATGCTCATCGTAGCGATTCTCTCCGTGTTAATGTATATAGCCGTGAACCTCGCGTTCGTTTGCTCATCAACGACTCTATCATGGGTGAGAAGGACACCGATCCCGAGACCTATACTGCTACCTTCACCGTTGCCTACGAACCTGGTTCATTGAAGGCGGTCACAGTTCCGCAGGTCAAGAAGGCAAAACCCGATTCGTTGGAGTTCATTACGGCATTGCCCCCTGCACGACTGACGTTGAAGGCAGACAGAGCCTCCATTTCTTCTTCCCATAACGACCTCTCCTACATTCAAATATGTGTGGAAGATGAGGAGGGGCATCTCTGTCCGACGGCTGAGATACCAATCGAAATCACAGTGTCTGGCAATGCTGCAGTCGTTGCTGGAACAGGGCATCCCTACGACATGCACTCTTTCCGTTCACTCCGTCCCACTACGTTCCGAGGCAAGGCACTTGCTATCGTACAACCCCAAGATCAACCAGGTGAGGTGACACTGACCGTTAAGGCAAAGGGCATAGAAGAAGCACAGATAACAATAGAAATGCAATAAGAAATAATTCACTCCTGATTTACACTACACACCTAATGAACAGAAACATTAAAACTATCATCGTTTTGGCCCTCATTTCTTTTGGGCTAGTAAGTTTTGCTCAAGACAAACCCACAATGGGGTGGAGCTCATGGAACACCTTTGGCGTCGGAATCAGTGAAGACATCATCAAAGGGCAGGCTGATGCCATGAAGTCAAAGGGATTGCTGGATGTTGGCTTCAACCACATCAACATTGATGATGGCTACTTTGGAGGACGCGATGCTAACGGAAATTTGTTGACTCATCCAACTCGTTTCCCCAATGGGCTCAAGCCTGTGGTGGACTACATCCACGCTCAAGGCATGAAGGCTGGTATCTACTCCGATGGTGGCAAAAACACCTGCGGTAGCATGTTCAATGGTGATGTGACGGGTAAGGGCGTGGGCTTTTACGGACATGACCAGCAGGATTGCGATTTCTTCTTCAAGGATATGGGCTTCGACTTCATCAAGGTCGATTTCTGTGGTGGTTCCCCTGGTCACAATGAGGATCACTTGACGCTTGACGAGGAGACACGCTATACAGCTATTGCTCAAGCCATTAAGAATACAGACAGAACAGACGTACGTTTGAACATCTGCCGATGGGCCTATCCTGGAAACTGGGCGCATGATATTGCCACCTCATGGCGTACTACGGGTGATATTAACTGTAGTTGGGAATCCGTCAAGAATATTATCAAGGAGAACCTCTATCTTTCAGCCTATTGCTATGACGGTCATTATAACGATATGGATATGCTTGAGGTGGGACGCACGCTTTCTACCACCGAAGACCGCACCCACTTCGGTATGTGGTGCATTATGTCCAGCCCTTTATTGATAGGCTGTAATATGAAAGATTTGAGTAGCACTCCTCTCAATCTGCTGAAGAATACCGAAATCATCGCACTGAATCAGGATGACCTCTGCCTTCAGGCCTACGTTGTGCAGCATGTGGGCGACACCTATGTGTTGGTCAAGGACATTGAACAACTCTACGGAAAGACCCGTGCAGTCGCCTTCTACAATCCTTCTGATAAGAAAGCCGAGGTGACCATCTCCTTCGCTGACCTCGACCTCGGTGGTACCGTGAAAGTGCGTGATCTCTTCGCCCATAGAGATCTCGAAGATATGACTGACCAGATGACGGTTAGATTATTAGCCCATTCCACGAGCATTTATCGGCTCGAAGCAGAAACTCGTCTTGAGCGCACGCTCTATGAGGCTGAGACCGCTTATTTGAGCAAATACACTGAAATCAAGAACAATCAGGACTACCACTCTGGTGTTTACGAGGATAATGAAGCCTGCTCTGGCAGGGAATATGTTACTTGGTTGGGTGCTGACCCCAAGAATGATTTGCAGTGGCGTCATGTTTATAGTGACCAGGGTGGTACCTACACCATGAAACTTCGCTATGTTTCTGGTGAGTCGCGGAACATTACAGTTAACGTCAATGGAAAGGATTTCAATACCCAATCGTATAACTCTGGAGGTTGGGGAACCTTCGGTACGAAAACGCTCAATATAGAGCTCCTCCCAGGTGAGAATGTCATTCGACTCTACAATAAAAACGCTTCGTCATGGATGCCTAATATTGACTGCATGACCATCCAGCCCAAGGGCACCACAGAGCGTATCCCTGTGGGTATTGATGCACCCTTGGCTGTTCCTGCTGCTACCGTCAATGATGGTAACTACTACTCCCTCAGTGGCATTCGTGTCAAGAAGCCACGCAAGGGAGGGCTTTACATCTTCAACGGAAAGAAAATACTTTATCGATAAAGTGAACTTATCCCTTGAGGTAGTTCAAAAAGAAAGAGGGCGCATCGATTCGGATGCACCCTCTTTCTGGTTTAAGTGTGTGTTATTTCTTTATCTTATAAATATAGAATGTCTTTGCAGGGACACTGACGCTTTGTGTAGGAGCATTCACGGTTATGGAAGTCAGCCGAGGTATAATCTTCGTTGGATCCTCCAGCGTGTTCTCCGCTGTTAGATCATCGCTGTGGAAAGTGATGAGTTGGGCATCATGGGTCCCCTTCATACCTTTCAGGTTCAGGGTCACTTCCTGTGCCTTGTCGCTGGTATTGACCACCTTCACAATGACTTCGTACGAGTACTTATCATAGACAGCAGAGGCAAAGAGTCCGTCCTGGTCGGGATTACCTGCCACAGGCTTGCCGTTCATCGTCAGCGTCAGCATATTTGTACCCTTGTTGTGCGAATAAAGCTGCTGCACATAGTACGCACAAGAGTTGAACTTGCGGAGGTTATCATACCAGATGGCATCGGGACGCCACTGCCAACCTTCCACATGAGCGAAGAGGGGAGCGTAGGTAGCCATCTCCACCACATCAGCATTACGCTCCAGACCTGTCATGAAGGCTGCCTCCATCAGAGCCGCATTGAAGTGGTTCCACTTCTTGCCAGCACCATGACAAGCATATTCACCAGCAAACACCTTCGGACCCTTGCGAGGATAGCTGTCGTAACGGTTCGCGCCACAGTTGCCCCAACGCTGCTTGGCTGCTGGTGTGCCTAGGAACCACTCCTCGTTGCGGTAGAAGTGCTCATCGACGAGGTCTGCACCAATCTTGCGCATCTCAGGCCACAAGTACTCGAATTCCTTACCTTCAGAATCGGGACCGCTGGTGCCCACAATCTTAATATTAGGATATTGCTTGCGTACCTGCTCCACGAAGGGTTTCAGGTTCTCAGGATAGATGGGCCCCCACTGCTCATTGCCGATACCCACATATTTGAGGTTGAAAGGCTCAGGGTGTCCCATGTCGGCACGAAGTTTTGCCCATTGATTCTTGGCTGGGTCGCCATTGGCAAACTCGATGAGGTCGAGCACATCATCGATATAGGGTTGCAACTGGTCAACAGGCACATGGGCACTGCTACGGTTGCTGCCGTTCTGGAACTCGCAAGAGAGTCCTACGCTCACAACAGGAAGGGGTTCTGCACCAATCTCCTCAGAGAGCAGGAAGTACTCATAGAAGCCCAATCCGTAGCTCTGGTAATAATCGGGGAAGTAACGGTGCGTGAAGGTGTAGTGCCAACGGTTCTCGTTCAAAGGACGGTTCTCCACAGGTCCTACAGAGTTCTTCCACTGGTAACGAGTGGCAAGGTCGGTTCCTTCCACGATGCAACCGCCAGGGAAACGGAACACACCTGGGCGCAATTGCTCAAGGCTCTCTGCCAAATCCTTACGCATACCATTCTCGTGTTTCCTGTAAGTATCAACAGGGAAGAGGCTCACGTGCTCCACATCGGTGGTTACCTTGCTGTCGCCCCACACACGTAGATGAGCCTTGGCGAAGGTTCTATTAGGTTTGAGGATGGCAGTATATTTCTTCCATTCCGAACCACTCACCTCGACGCTGGCGTTGCCCAATTTCTGGTCATCACCCATCGTGGCGTTATCAACGAGGTCAATCCACAATTTAGCATTGCCGCCATTGGGCACACGAGCCCAAACAGAGAAGCGATACTCTTCACCGCCCTTCACACCCATGCCGAAGAAGCCGTGGTTCTCAATCATGGTGTGTTTGTCGCTATGTCCAGAAGGAGCCAGTCGCACATAGTGAGGATTTTTGTTGAAAGGACCATCATCCTTCAGCGTCACCTTGCCCGAGATGTCCCATCCTGCATAGTTGTTGGGGAACTCGAACGAGCGGTTCTTCACCAATTCGCCATACAGACCGCCATCAGCGGCATAGTTGATGTCCTCGAAAAAGATACCATACATGGTTGATGGGATAGGTCCTCCCACCTTGGTCGTGTTCACATCCAGCGTGTGTGTTTGGGCTGACATGCTTGCCGCAACCATCATTGTCGCACAAATAGAAAAGATTTTCTTCATAAGTTAGTTAATTATATAGATGTATAAATAAAGTTTAATCAGGGGGCAAAGGTAGTAAAAATAAATAATAATAGCAAAATTATCAACTGTCAATTGTCAATTGTCAATTAAATTCATTACCTTTGTGCCCACTAAACGACTAATCAACTAAACGACTAAACTCATGACAGCAAGTTTTCTGGCAGTGGACTTGGGAGCCACAAGCGGCCGCACCATTCTGGGCTCTATCGTGAAGGGAAAGGTGGAGCAACGGGAACTGACGCGTTTTGCCAATCCTATCATCGAGACGGGTGGACATTGTTATTGGGACATCTTTGCGTTGTATGGCGAGATTGTCCGAAGCCTGAAGATGGTGGCTGATGAGCATCTTGACATTGAGTCGATTGGCATTGACACGTGGGGTGTGGATGTGGTGATGATTGGTCGTGATGGGGGTGTGCTCCGCAATCCGTACTGCTATCGTGACCCTCACACGGATGGGGCGATGGAGGAGTACTTCAAGTGGGTGCCGAAGGAGAGGGTGTATGAGAAGACGGGCATCCAGTTCATGCCGTTCAACACGCTCTTCCAACTCTCGACGCTGAAGAGGAATCATGACTCGGCGTTGGAGGCTGCTGACAAGATTTTGTTTATGCCTGATGCATTGAGTTATATGCTGACTGGGGAGGCGGTGTGTGAATACACGATTCTCTCGACGAGTCAGTTCCTTGACCCTCGTACCCAGCGGATTGACCCTGAACTCATTGGGGTACTGGGCTTGGATGAAAGTCGTTTTGGCAGATATGTGAATCCTGGTGAGAAGGTGGGTCGGTTGACGGAGGAGGTGCAGCGACTGACGGGGATGGGAGCCGTTCCCGTCGTGGCGGTGGCTGGTCATGATACGGGTTCCGCTGTGGCTGCTGTGCCGGCTGAGGATGAACGGTTCGCTTATTTGAGTTGCGGCACGTGGTCGCTCTTGGGCATTGAGACGGAGGATGCCATCATCTCGAAGCAGAGTTTTGACTATAACTTCACGAATGAGGGGGGCATAGAGGGTACGACAAGATTCTTGAAGAACATCTGTGGCATGTGGCTCTTGGAGCGTTGCCGGAAGGAGTGGACGGATGCGCCTGCCGATGTGGGTCAAATCACTGAGGACAGCAAGGAGGCACCTGCTTTCCAGTGTTTCATCTTCCCCGATGCACCTGAGTTTGCCAATCCGACCAGCATGGTGGAGGCGATACAGAACTATTGCCGAAAGACGGGCCAGCCTGTGCCGCAGGACTACAAGGCGATGACGCGCTGCATCTTCGAGAGTCTGGCGATGAGGTACCGTCAGGTGTTGGGCTATCTGAAGGACTTGGCTCCGTTCCCGATTGAGCGTCTGCATGTGATTGGTGGCGGTTCTCGCAATGCTTATCTGATGCAGATGACCGCCAACAGCATCGGCATGCCTGTGGTGACGGGCCCTGTGGAGGGAACCGCCATCGGCAACATCATGATGCAGGCAAAGGCTGCGGGTCTGGTCATCAACCGATTTGAGATGCGCAAGATGATTGCCGATTCCATCGAATTGAAGACCTATCTTCCAAAAGACAGAGAGGTCTGGGATGAGGCGTATAAGAGGTATTTAATGAGGTGTGAGGTATGAGGTGTGAGGTATGAGGTGTGAGGTATGAGGATACCTTGCTCATCAAGTTCTCAAAGCATAACATTCCTCTCACCTCATACCTCTTACCTCTCACCTCCAAAACATAAAACAACATAACAATGACAGAAGAATTAGTGAACAAGGCGTATGAAGTGGCGAAAGCCCGCTATGCCGAAATGGGAGTAGATACGGAGGCAGTGCTCAAGCAGTTGCAGGATTTCCACTTGTCGCTGCATTGCTGGCAGGCAGACGATGTGCATGGTTTCGAGGTGCAGGCAGGTGCCATGAGTGGTGGCATCCAGAGCACGGGTGATTTCCCTGGTGCTGCCCGCAACATCGACGAACTCCGCATGGACATCCTCAAGGCGAAGAGCCTCATTCCCGGCAATCATCGCCTGAACCTGCATGAGATTTATGGCGACTTCAAAGGAAAGGTCGTTGACCGCGATGAGGTGACAGTGGAGTATTTCCAATCGTGGATTGATTGGGCGAAGGAGAACAACACCCTGCTCGACTTCAACTCGTCCTCCTTCTCGCATCCGAAGAGTGGAAGTCTGTCGCTGGCGAATCCCGATGACGGCATCCGCAATTTCTGGATTGAGCACACGAAGCGTTGCCGCGACATTGCCAATGCGATGGGTGAGGCACAGGGCGATCCATGTATCATGAATCTCTGGGTTCATGACGGATGCAAGGACGTGAGTGTGAATCATGCGATGTACCGCAACCTCCTCAAGCAGTCGCTGGATGAGATTTTCGAGAAGAAGCAGCCCATGATGAAGGACTGCATCGAGGGCAAGGTCTTCGGCATCGGACTGGAGAGTTTCACGGTGGGAAGCCACGATTTCTATACGGCTTACGCTGCCAAATATGACAAGATTCTCACCATCGACACAGGCCACTATCATCCTACGGAGATGCCGGGCGACAAGGTGAGTGCCGTTTTGCCCTTCGTGAAGGAACTGATGCTCCATGTGAGCCGTCCTGTGCGTTGGGACTCCGACCATGTGACCATCATGGACGACCCCACCCAAGACCTCTTCTTCGAGATTGTCCGTGCTGATGCCCTCGACCGTGTGCACTACGGACTTGACTTCTTCGACGGAAGCATCAACCGCATCGGTGCCTACGTCATCGGTTCCCGCTCTGCCCAGAAGTGCATGCTCCGTGCCCTGCTCGAACCTCGTGAAATCATCTCGAAACTCGAACTGGCAGGCGAGGGCTACAAGGTGCTCGCCCTCATCGAAGAGCAGAAAGCGATGCCTTGGCAAGCGGTCTATGACGAGTTCTGTGTACGCAACAATGTGCCAGTCGGTCAGGACTTCATCAAGGACATTGACCAGTATGTGGCAGACGTGACAAGCAAACGATAATGAGGTGTGAAGTATGAGGATACCTTGCACGTTAGCACCTCATAGCATAACATTTCTCACACCTCTTACCTCTCACCTCACACCTCAAAAACATATAATCATGAATAATAGTGGTTCTTTGAAGAGCACCCTCGCTGTGTCTCTTAACAATTATCTCGATGCAGGAGCAATCGTGGCAGGAGCCAGCGGATTGACCCTTTGGAAGGAGTACCTCAATCTGGAAGAGATTCATCTGGGTTGGCTCAATGCGTTGAGTGCGAATGCACTGGGTGCTGCCATCGGTGCCATTATCGGTGGCTTCTTGGCTGACAAGTTTGGTCGCAAATTCATCTTCACCTACAACCTGTTGGTGTATATGTTTGGCGTGCTCATCATTATGTGTACAGTCAATTTCCCCATGCTGCTGGCAGGCTTCCTCGTCACGGGCATCTCGGTGGGCATCGGTGTGCCAGCCTCGTGGACATATATCTCAGAGAGTTCGGAGAACAACAAACGAGGCCGCAATATCTGCATCTCCCAGATGTCTTGGGGTTTTGGTCCGATGATTATCCTGCTGTTTGGTATGCTCTTTGCTCCTGGCGGTTACTTCTATGCCCCTGTGGAGAGTTTGGCATACAGCATCGTGGGTACCGACGCCTCAAAGGCAGTGGTGGAAGTGTTCAGCTCACGCGTGGTTTTCTTCACCCTCTTTGTGGTGGCACTCGTAGCATGGAACTTGCAGCGGCAATTGCAGGAGAGCACTGAATTCACGTCCACCAAATCGAAAGACAAGAGTGGCATTGTGGACAACATCAAACTGCTCTTCTCCAACAAGACCGCCGTCAAGACTGTCTGCTTCCTTGCCTCCATCTACCTCACTTGGAACCTCGTGGCATCCGTCATGGGTTTCTTCCAGCCGCATATCTATGAGACGGCAGGAGGAGTGAGCAACGAGCAGGCCAATATGCTCAGTTGTGTGGGATGGGCTTTCGTGGTAGCCATCACTTTCGGACTTTCGTTCCTCATCGACAAACTGCCCCATAAACTGTTCTACGTGCTCGGTTTGGTGGCTGCATTGGCTACATGGTTGGTGATTATTGGTGGCGTACAAGGGATGGGCGGTCTCTGGGCATTCTCCATTCTTTGGGGCATCAACGGCGGTCTCTCCGTCCAGATATTCTATGCCCTCTGGGGTTCAGAACTCTTCCCCGCCAAGTTCCGTGCAGGTGCTCAGGGTCTCATGTTCTTTATCGTTCGTGGTCTCTCAGCCGTCTGGGGCATCATCTTCACCTACATCTATGGCGAACAAGGTGAGGGTTTCACCCTCGCTGCCTACTGCATGATTGCCCTCCTGCTCATCTCCCTCATCGTCGGCGTGATTGGTGCCCCCAACACCCGAGGCAAATCGTTGGAACAGATTACGAAGGAGAGGTATGGAGAGTGAGGAATGAGGTGAGAGGTATGAGGTGTGAGGTGTGAGGAATGAGGTGAGAGGTATGAGGTGTGAGGTGTGAGGAATGAGGTGAGAGGTATGAGGTGTGAGGTGTGAAAATAGGTCTATGGTATGAATGATTTTTATTATAGGAAATTAACTGTTTATCACAAAGCTCTGGCTCTTGTGAAGTCTATTTATCTTTTGACGGAATCTTTCCCAAGTTCAGAGCGTCATGGTCTGTCAAATCAGATACAACGCGCAGCAATTTCAGTTCCTTCAAACATTGCTGAAGGCATGGGGCGTTTCTCTAATAAAGAACGTGTCCATTTTCTTGAAATCGCCAATGGCTCTTTAATGGAAGTAATGTGTCAATTAGAAGTTTCTTTGCTTTTGGGATATATCTCACAACAACAATTTGATGAACAAGAGTTGCTCATTTCTGATATGACCAAAATGCTGTATGGATTAAGAAAAACTTTTGATAATTAATATACAGGTGCACGAGTCTTTGAGGTTCGGTCACGGATGTACTTAACATTCCTCTCACCTCATACCTCATACCTCTCACCTCAAAAAAACAACAATGAAAAGTATATTGGATGGCCGCCCAGGATTGGCGGCAGTGATTGACCAGATAGCCGAAGTGACGGGCTATCTATGGCAGAAAGGTTGGGCAGAAAGGAATGGTGGCAACATCACGGTGAATGTCACAGAGTTTGTAGATGACGACATCAAAGCAATGTCCCCCATAGCTCCTGTCAAGCAGATTGGTATGACGCTGCCTCAACTCAAAGGTAAGTATTTCTATTGCAAGGGCACGGGTAAGCGGATGCGTGACTTGGCACGTTGGCCCATGCAGAACGGCTCCATCGTCCGTATTTGTGATGATTGCGCCAGCTACGAAATCATCGCTGACGAGCCTGTGGCACCCACTTCGGAATTACCCACGCATCTCGCCTTGCAGAATTATCTCTTGGAGACAGGTTCGTGCTATAAGGCAACCCTCCACACGCACCCCATCGAACTGGTGGCAATGAGCCACATCCCTCGCTTCCTTCGTGAAGGTGAGATGACCCATGTGCTCTGGAGCATGATTCCTGAGACCTTAGCCTTTGCACCTCTCGGTATCGGCATCGTCCCTTACGCTTTGCCCTCGTCGGTGGAACTGGCAGAGGCGACGCTGGAGCAGATCAAGAAGCACGATGTGGTGCTGTGGGAGAAGCACGGCACGGTGGCTGTGGGTCAGGACATCATGGATGCTTTCGACCAGACCGACGTGCTCTGCAAGGCAGCCAACATCTTTATGTGTGCCCGCAACATGGGTAGCGAACCTGACGGCATGACCGATGCTGCCATCAAGGAGGTGCAGGAGGTGTTTAACCTGCCTAAACAACGTCCTTGCTAAGTCATCCGCACCCCCTTCTCCTTTCAGCTTTTTTCAAATAACCCGCCTCTGCTGCACCCCACACTTGAGGTAACCTTAGGGCAAAATCTTGAAGCGCGAGGTAACCGCGACTTAACCTTGAGGTAACCTTGAGGTACTCCTTGGGCATGATTTTACCTTCAAAGTTAACTCAACACTAATCGCACAGTTTGTACTGACTTGTCATTTTTTGCCTTTTGTTTTTTATCATTGAACGTGGATGTGGAATGAAAAGGAGGGAAAATTGTATTTTTCATGTGGGTAATGTTGGGCTTTTGATGGATTTTTTATAACTTTGCAAGCAAAGTTCTTCAAAATGGAAGACACAACAATAATAATGAGACAACAATAACAAGAAACGAAAAAAGAAAACATATGAGTACAAAAACGAGATTGATGCATGGGCGGACGTGGCTCTTGTGTACCTTGACACTGATGATAGCAGGAAGCATGACGGGGTATGCCCAAAACAACTGCTTTGAATATGAAGATAATGACGAGACTGTCATCACGGGACTGACAGAGACAGGCCTTGCCGCAAGTTCGCTGACCATCCCCAAGGAGGTGACAGCGGTCAGGAGCAGTTCCTTCAGTTCCTCTTCTGCCCAAGTGTCAGCGTTGGTTATTGAGTCGGGTGGCAACCCGACGTTTGAGCGCAATCTTTTTGGCACATACAACAATTCGTCGAACGAAGACGTGCCTAACGACAATCCGCTGAGAGACATCCAGATATTGGGCAACAGCATGACGGTTGGCAATATCCGTGCCCTGCTGATGAGTTTGGGTGCTCGGGGTGATCTTAGCACTGTATATGTTGAGGGCTATAGTGGCACGTGGGAAGACATTGTAGAACCAGAAGACCCGGAACAGCTCTCCCCAGATGATGCAATTCTGCTTGGAGTTTTGACCTCAGAGGTAGAAGTCGCTCTGTCGGCTGCATTGGTCACCACCCAACAGTTTGGCTATGCTAAGGTCTATGGTCGCTTCACCATCGACAAGGAACTGATTTCCTTCTGTGGCAGTGCCACCTTCCAGGACACGGACGACGGTTCGAACCAGCTGTTCTATGTGGCAGATGGCATTGCAAACGACGGTCGCCTGCATATCCAGCGTGTGCGGTACGTCCAAGCAGGCAAAGGTGTGCTCATCCACCGTGTTAACAATAGTAGCGGCTATGCCGACCTGCTACGCTACGACGGGACCATCGAGAATACTGAGCTAACACTCTACAGCAATAATATGCTTGTGGGTGTTACCACACCTACACGCATTGAACCTACCGCTGGCGACAAGACCAACTACATTTTAAAGAATGCAGCCTTCCACCCCGCCCAAGCCGGAACCATCGGTGCCAACAAAGCCTATCTGCAGGTACCAACCGGCGCGAAGTCACGCGAGCTGTTGGGCATCAATTTTGACGAAGAGACCACAAAGATAACCCCCACGAATTTCACGAATTCCACGAATGATGGTGCAATCTACGATTTCAGTGGTCGCAAGGTCAATTCGCCATTGAGAAAAGGGCTTTACATTACGAACGGCAAGAAATACATCAGCAAATGAAAAAGAAATATACCACACCTGTTTGCACGACCATCGGTGTACGCACCCCACACCTGTTGACTGCCTCTGAAAACAAGTACTGGGGTGACAAGGAGAAGGGCGACCAGGGACTTATCCACTTTGAAGAAGATGCTGTGGCGCCCGAATTAAGCGATTGAAAAATCCTGACGAAAACAATACCAATCATAAAATCAACTACTATGAATAGAAACAAGAAACAATGGAATGTGAACTTCGGACTCCTCCGACAGTTCATCCTGCTGTGTCTGATGGCACTGTTGTCACAACAGGTACAGGCCAGTGACTGGATGCACAACTCCAGTAAGTTCTCCATGAGTACCTCTTCGGACCACGTGACTTTCAAACCGTTCCTCTGCGATTTGGACAGAAGTGATACCTATGCCAAGAAAGGTGGTATCTATGCTAAGTGTGGCAACCGAACCGTATGGCTGATGGACATACACTACAAAAATGAAGGTGATAACGAAAATCCCTATGGTAAGGTGTATGCCCGCTACTGCATAGGCGAGGCACGTGCTTGGTTTACCAACGGCTACGGCAGTGCAGAGCAGAAGATAGAGTTTGACGGCAAGGACTTCCTCATTCAGAAATGGGGCAGCGACAACCATTATTGTACGCCTAACATCGACTTCTACTATCCAGCATCGATGGCAGGAAATACCTGGACGTTCTACTATGAGTATGACCACAACGACGGCGGGAAATACACGATGCTGTTAGGTGTGGCCTATCTAAGCGCAACTCTCTACTCCAGCTTCACCCCAAAATATGAGTACGAGCGTAGCGGTCCCGACAAAATTAAGTTTACTGTGCCGGCTCTGCCCGACGATGTGCCCAGCAAACTGAGCGAGATACACAAGCGTGTAGGTGAGTTTACGGTGACGGCATCATTTACCAGACAAGACAACACGGTGGTAGATAAGACCGAGACCTTCGAATGTCAGAAGGGCAGCAAGAAAACCTACGAGATGGAAATACCCAGCGATGTGGGCAATCCTAAGAAGATAGACTTGAAAGTGGTAGCTTTGTTAGGTTTGAAAGACGCAAGCGACTACTACTGGAAAGACGCCTATGCCTACAGCAGGACCAATGTGTTCCCTGTGGTGCCTGCACCTAACACGCTCACCGCAGAGTTCCGACAGTTTGATAATGCAGCCGACTTGTCGTGGAACGCCTATCCGTCGGGAAGCAACTACTACTTGGAGTGCAAACCATACATCTACCGTATGGAGACCGACATGGATGGAAAGGCAAAGAATGGTTCTTGGAGCAAGCGCGGAACCGTTGACGATGCCAGCAAGAATCAGGCACTGGGCTATCACGACAACAACGTCAGTGCCGCTACCTATTATAAATATATGGTACTCAACGTGCCGAAAGACTGGATAGGCAACGGCATCAACGAGTCGCAGCTCAACAACCCCAGCAACGATTTGCTGCAGAAACTGGGCTATGTAGAGTCGGAACTGATGAACACCAAACCCGAACTCAGCATCTACGACCTGAAGCAAGACACCACCGTTACCGACAAGGTGAAGCTCACGTGGCAATACACCCGTATTCCGACAACGGCATCGAGTGTCACCTTCAAGATCATGCGCAAGACCAGCGATGACAGCGAATGGACTGATTTTGGCACTGTAAACGGCGATGCACAGCCCTCAGCATACACGCTCCTGTCGTTCCTCGACGGCGACCTACCCAACGCTAAAGTGCGCTACCAGTATAAGGTGCGTCTTACGCTCAATAATACCGACTTCGACAGTGAAGCTATCACAGCCGGACTACTTAGAGGCTCATCGGTGAAGAGTTTCACGGCTACCAAGGGTACGCACGAAGGCACCGTGCGCCTGTCGTGGGAGGCTAACCAGGTGGGCACTGACAATACCACCTTCGTCATCTCGCGCCGTTATGTGACCAGCGAAGATGAATATATACGCATCAACACCACCAGCGGCACCAATTCACTATATACCTACGAAGACAATACCGTGCAGCCAGGCTACTATTACGAATACCGAATAGAAGCCTACGACGGCAATGCGCTGCAAAATACACTCACCGATGCCGGCTTCTGTCAGGCACGCGGCGTCATCAGCGGTCGTGTTACCTTCGGCAGCGGCGATGCTGTGGATAACGTCAGACTGACACTCTGCCCGTCCAATGCTGACGACGGCAATGTGGTGAAAGGCTTTTCGCAGCGTGTCGATGGTGCCTCGACAGGTATTGCATGGAATGCTGACGAAACAGAAATAGCCAAAGTGTTCGGTGCGGACAAGAATTACACCGTGCAGCTGTTTGTACGTCCCGATGCCGGTCTGAGCGAGGGAGCCGTGATTGGTAATATACCTGGAGCCGGACAGCTTTATGCCGTACCGCAGACCGACGGTACCTACAAGGTGTATTGCAAGCAGCCGTCCATCACGAAGAAGACACAAGAGTTTACCGAGACAAATGTCGTTCGGGCCATCGTCCATTACCCATCCTCAAGCAGTTACCCCACAACATACAGTGAAGAGTATGGCTTTACGGTTTATAATTATATTGAGTGTCAGCAGACCTTAACTTCTTGGCAAAATGATGGATATAGCTTAGGAAAGAACTATGCCGCTTCATGGTGGGGCACTAATGTTGAGGTGGCTGTCATGAAAAAGCAAAAGACTTTGGACACTCCAGTCACTGTCAACATAACGGATACTTCCTACGAACACTACGACATGGGTGTAACACTCCAGCCGGGTATCTACTCGCTGCTGACCGTTCAGGTCAACAACGGTGCCGTCACCACAATGGTGAACAATGGTACTCCGGCAGAATGGACATTAGTCAAGCACGACGACAACCCATCCTCCACCATCGAAAACACCGACGGATATGTGATTCGCAATGGCAACCTGGTTTCTTTCGAAGGCAACCTCTGCCCGCAACTGAAAGATAATGCATGGATGTGGATAGGATATGCTCAGGCAACATCATCGAGTGATCCGGTAATCGTATCTACAAGTACCAACGATAACACCACCTTCTCCGTGGGTGGTGCACCAAATGTTGCGGCAGAAAAGAGTTTCAAAGGTAACTTTACAGAAGTACGCGTATGGAACCACGCACTCAGCGACAAGGAGAAGAGCTATTATCAAGACCGCATGCTGAACGGACGCGAGGAGGGCTTATTGCTCTACTGGCCGATGGACGAGGGCTTGGACCACTATGTGTTTGACGCCTCATACGCCAACGACCTGCCTAATGGTCGCCATGCTACCGTAGGCAACAACATCGCCGCATCAAATATTGTTCCGCTCGACAACCAACTGTCGCGCTATGCCATCACCAACGCAACAGGTGAATACATCATTCGCGGCATACCGTTTGTAGGTTCCGGTTCTACCTATACCATTCTGCCTACACGCGGCATCCATGAGTTCAACCCCGTATCGCGCAACGGCTTCATCGGCAGCGGTTCGTTGACGCTGAACAGCTACGACTTCACCGATACATCGTCGTTCCCACTGAAGGGCAAGATTACCTACCTGAACACCAATATCCCTGTCGATAGCGTGCAGTTCATGATCGATGGCAACATGGTACAGTCGAAGGAGGGCGTGCGCAGCGACTCCAATGGTGAATATGAAATCTCGGTACCTATCGGTAAGCACCTTATTGAGTGTTACAAGAACGGACATAAGTTTACATCGTTCCCACTCGACGGTTCGACCTATGACTTCAAGAAGGCCGAGGTAGCCAACTTCGTCGATTCCACACTGGTCAACGTCACCGGTCGTGTGAACGGCGGCTTCTCTGATATGGATGCTCCCGTCGGCTTCCACAAGAGCGTAAACCGATTGGGTAAGGCTACGATCAAACTTAGCTTGGGCAAGGAGAGTCAGTGTTCGTTCAACTACGTCACCGACGACCACGGCGACGGCAACTACGGAACGGTGAACATCCCTGTGGAGAGTGCTACCGACAGCATTCATAGTACGGCTTACCGTGCAGCCTTAAATGCAACAAAACCCAGCGATACCGATACCCATTACATCTATATAACGACAGACGAGAAGACCGGTGAGTTCTCGGCTATGCTGCCACCACTGAGATACAAGGTGGAGAGCATCTCATTTGCAAACGATAAGAAAGGGGATATCTACAATGATAAGCCTATCTTCACCCAGAACCTGCCAGTCATCGATGCGACGAATGCCATCAAGGAGAAGATGCAAGCCGACTCTATTACCGTTGGAAACGGTTCTACAGTGAAATACCAGTATAGCGCTAAGATGATTAGGCAGTATCGTACCAATCCTACGCTGTCAGTAGTACAGACGAGTCCGCTGTTGTCGAAGACCATCAAGAATGTCTTCGGTGAACGGAAGATAGGTGTGACCAATGTCGATTTCACGGTTGATTCCGTAACCGTTGCCAATATCACTGACAATAATTACAAGTACACTTTCGACCATCCTATCTTCGTACAGGACAAGGCCTACACATACGACATCTCCGTAGCCGAAAACTATAAGAACCTCGACACGGACGAGACCTTCACCGAGGTTCCGCAAGATGCCGTAATACACATTGCCAACGATGCCAGCTCAACGACCGTCATCTATGGTGAAGACGGTAAGGTCAATGGTGAAGACGTGAAGATGGGTGAGCCGTATAAGACTGCCAATGTCGAAATAACACCCGACAAAACAGGACATGTGCAGTATCAGTTTGTGGCGGGTGCTCCAAACTTCGCTACAGGATACATCCACAACATGTCGGTCGGTGTAGCCGTTGACGGCCGTACTACCATGTGGCAAGCTCCCGACTCAAAGACCGAAGCGCTCGACCTGATCGTGCTGGGTAGCATTGGTTCGGGTACTAACTTCGTGACCCGTGGTCCTGATGCGGTGGATATGATTCTACGCCGTCCGCCAGGTTCTACCTCGGTAGCTTCGCTCGCCAATAAAACGATCCGCTCCTATGCACATACTACCGTTGAAAGCAGCACTTCGGGATGGACGGGTGGAGGCTATATCAGCGAAACCCCAACATGGGAAGTGAGTATGGGTCCTACCTTGGGTATTGCTACACTCGCCAAGTCGAAGTTCAAGATTGTCGTGAACCAGACGCTAAAGAAAACAAAAAATTACTCCGACCAAGATGTCGCTGTCAATGATACCACCTACACCGTAACTGAACAGATGGTAACACCGAGTTCGATGATTATCGATATAAAGACGATGTCATATTATCCAGAAGGTGGCGACACCTATATTGGTCGTTCCACCAACCTGCTGTTTAGCAAGGGACGCATGCTGGGTATCTACAAGCAAGACAACGGCACCTATAAGCTCGACGTGAAGGACGGTGTCACCGTAGGACAAGAGTTCGACACGGAGTTCGTATTCCCGCAGGCATATATCGAGAACACGCTGATACCTAACTGGGAGGCTATCATCAAGAGCAAACTGGAAGAAGGCTACATCAACGCCGACCACTGGGATAAGAACAAGGCGGTAGCTGTACCGGGTAAGGTGGTGTATTATACCAAGTACAAACCTGGCGATCCGGAGTTTGGTAGAGCCAATGGCGACAAAGCATGGACCAAAGAACAGCTTGTCGCTACACATGGTTACCCAAGTTATATGGCTGTGAACGGCACTGATGACCCGAATGTGCAAGACGAAGTAGAGGATGCCATCAACCAGATAAAGGTGTGGCGCGACCGTATAGCCGATAACGAAGCGGACAAACTCGATGCTTTCAATAATGAGAGCAGCCTGATTCAGAACTATTCTATCGCCAGCGGCACAAAGGTGTCGCAGACAACGGAGACAACTATCAAGAACGGCAAGACGCACAAGCATGAATTCTCAAAGTCGTTTAGCGTGGTCGGTCAGATTGGTGAGACCTTCAACGATGCTGGTGTCATTGCCAATCTGGGCTATTCTACCGGCTCAGGCAACACGAACACCGACGATAGCAGTACCTCTGTTTCGAACACAGTGGCATGGACGATGAGCGACGGCGACCCACGTACAGCGCTGTCGGTAGATGTCTATAAGTCGCCGACAGGATGGGGACCTATCTTCCGCACCCGTGGCGGACAAACCGTCAACCCGTATGAGGCAGGTAGCGTGACGATGTACTACCAGCCAGGAACAAAGCTCAACGAGGCCACCATGAAAGTGGAGAACCCGAAACTCAAGGTGCTTGGTTCAACGGAGATTACCGATGTGCCTACAGGCGGACAGGCTAAGTTCATTCTGCAACTATCCAACGAGAGCGAAACCAACGATATCTGCAACTACGTGCTGCAGGTGAATGAGAAAAGCAATCCTAATGGTGCCGTGCTGGTTGTCGATGGCAATATACTGAGTAACGGAAAGGATGGCCGACTCATCAAAATGAAAGGCGGCGATACAGTGGAGAAGACCCTCATCGTTACACAGAGCGACCGCAGCATCATCGAATACAACGACATCGTACTCAAGCTGAAGTCAGAGAAAGACCCAAGCATCGAGAGCGATCCGGTAAAACTGCGTGTACACTTCGTGCCATCATCGACGCTCGTCGACCTGAGTGTGAACCACACGGTACTGAACAAGGCTGATAAAGACCTGTACGGAGGTGTCACAGCCACCATGTCGAATCTCGACCGTCAGGATGCAGGCTTGCAGGGCATCCGTCTGCGCTACCGCCGCAAGGGTACCAACTCGTGGACAGTGCATAAGCAGTGGAGTGACCTAGCAGAACTGCAGGCGCAAGGCTACCAGCCAATGCCCGATGGCAGCCAGTTTGCGGAGAAGGTAGTCTTCTTGGATGATGGTCTCTACGAACTGCAGGCACAGACCTTCGGTAAGTATGGTGCCGACGATGTCACCTACGAAAGCAACATCATTGAGATCACGCAGGACACACACGGTCCGAAGATTCTCGGAATGGTTAGTCCGGAGAACGGACAGCTCACCTACATCACCCGCAACAACATGCACCTGCGCTTCAACGAAGTGCTCAATGGCAACGCCCTCATGAAGAGTGGCAACTTCCGCATCGAAGGTGGCATGAACAATGTGGTAGCAGGTGGTGCTTATGCTGATGTGGCAGCACAACTCAATGGCAACCGCATTCAGACGGAAGCACAGTACGATCTGTCGAACTCTGGCTACGCCTTCGATATGTGGTTCTACCGTCAGGGCGATGGCACCATCGTAAGCCTCGGCACAGAAGACAACCTGCTGTCGCTCTCTACTCACGACGACGGCAAGCTTCGTGCACGTGTGGGAGATGAAGACGATATCTTCGAGACAAACACACAGTTGCCGAAGAATCAGTGGATATACATGGCTCTGGACTACAAGCGCAAGACAGCTGACGACCCAGAAAACCGCATCACCATGCTTTATGTGACTGCCGACGACAAAACACCAAACTACATTGGACAGAGCATGCCTGCTAAGGATCTGAATGGTCACGGAAAACTGAGCATTGGCGGCGACGGTATGCAGGGAATGGTAAGCAACCTTACCATCTGGAACTCCGACATCACCGCTACGGAACTCTATCAGACACGAAACAAGGTTAGGGCGTCCTACACGCCGGGACTTGTGGGTTACTGGCAGATGGACGAAGGTCACGGCACACAGCTGACCGACCGCGCCCGCTCGCGCCACATGTATATGGATAGTGAGAGCTGGTATATCAACAACGAGAACCGTGCCGCTACCCTTGACGGCAAGAAGCCTATACGTATCGATATAGCAACATTCAATCCGGCTAAAACCGACAACTACGCCGTAGAGTTCTGGTTTCGCGGCAATAAGCCGTGCGACATGTTCGACCAGACACTCCTGTCGGTTCTCAACGGTATCACCATCGGCTTCGAAGGACCGGTACAGGGTCATGACGTGCTCACGCTGAAGAAGATCAAGCACAGTCATAATGAGGCCAATGCCGAGATTCAGGAAACCGAAGAAAAGATACAGCTGAGCAACAAGGACTACAAGGATGGCAACTGGCACCACTTCGCACTGAACGTGCGTCGCGGTACAAGTGCCATCGCATATATCGACGGCGAGGCTGTCAAGGTGATTCCTGAGGAGAAGATTCCTGGTATCTCTGGCAAGTGGATGCTCTTCGGCGGTGAGGAACTGATGGATACCAACGGCAACGAGTACGCAATGACATACAATCACTTCACCGGCGACATCGACGAGATTCGTATCTGGAGTGCCGCCCTCGACGGACAACTCATCAAAGACCGTATGTACGAACGCATGGACAATAGCTATCCAGGACTTGTGGGCTACTTCCCCATGGAGGAGATACACCGCAATCAGCAGGGTACTGTGACCACCGACTTCTCAACATCAAACTTCGGTGAGAAAGACTACCAAGAGCGTATCGTGATCGCAGAAGCAGCTGCACTGACACAGAGCGTTAATGCACCGGCGCTGAAACCGGGTAGCACCAATATGCGGTTAGATGACTCTCAGTTCGACTTCACCGCCTCTGCCGACGAGATATACTTCACCTTCTACGACAGTTCGCTGCCACTGATGGACAACAACGACTTCGTAGCCACTGTGAACTATATCAAGGACGAGCACGGCAACAACTCTGAAACCGTACAGTGGAAATTCCATGCCGACTTTGCGGCGCTGAGTTGGTCAACACTTGATGGCAAAGCCGTCGCATACTGTGAAAAGAACAGAGACGAAAGTCTGGAGCTATGGATTGGATTGGAGAACAATACTGGCATGCCGCAGGCTTACGAGATCACCGGACTACCCTCGTGGTTGACAACGGATGAAGCAGTAGGCACTGTTGAAACTGCCAACAAGTATATTCCATTCACGATTGCTCCGAATGTTTCCGTTGGCCGACACACGGAATATCTATACGTCACCGACCGACTGGGTATACAGCGTGTATTGCAACTGAATGTCACCGTTAAGGGTAACGAACCCAACTGGACTGTTGACCCCAACCTCTATGAGAGCAACATGATGCTGACGGGACAGATATACATCGACGACAAGATATGCGAGAACACAGATACAAAGCTTGCTGCCTTCGACGACATGGGTCTCTGTCGCGGTGTGGCTCACCCAAGGTATGTCTCTTCTCGCGATGCCTACTATGTGGATATGATTATCTATGGTGGTTCGGCAACCGAGCTGAGCACTGGTGAGCGCGAACTGTCGTTCAAGATGTACAATGCTTCAACAGGAAACATCCATCCGTTAGTCCTTGTGTCCGTTCCAGGTATGGACAAAAGTTTCACGTTGACATACGTACCAGATGCCAGCTATGGTTCATATAATGAGCCTGTACAATTCACGACGACGAATATATATCAGCAACCGATATCACTGGCGAGAGGCTGGACGTGGATGTCTATCTATGTGGATCCTATTCTCACCAATATTGAGAATGTACTACCGAAAGATGCAACGATCTTGAAACGTTTCAAGAACATCAAGAGTAAGACAGCCTTCGCATCGGTAAACTCCAGCGGACAGATTCTCGGAGAACTGACTGACATTGAACCAGGCAAGATGTACAAGATGCAACTGGCATCGAAGACCGACTTCGATGTCTATGGCATGGAGATTGACGTGAAGGAAACACCGCAGACCATCTATCCAGGATACAACTGGATAGGAAGCCTGTCTGAACGTGTACTGTCACCTAATGACGCCTTCGCAGAACTGAATCCTACGCCTGGCGACCGTGTGAAGAATCGCACCAGCTTTGCTGAATATAGTAAGAATGGTATTTGGGAAGGAACCTTGGAAAGCATTGTGCCGGGTGAGGGATATATCTACCGCTCGATGGCTCTCAGGGAAAAGACGTTCCACTATCCCAGCGGAAAGGCAGCCACAGCACAGGCAAAGGCAAGGGTGGCAGCAAACTCTCAACTCTCAACTTTCACGCCCGTTGATCCGTATCTCTTCCCTGACAACATCAACATCATCGCAGTGGTGAAGAAGGACGGTCAAGTGCGAGACGATGCGGAGATTGGCGCTTTCATTAACGGCGAATGCCGAGGTGCCATCCGTTACAACAAAGGCTATTACTTCCTGACCGTCATGGGATCGTCGGAAGATGACAGCCAGAAGAAGATGGAATTGCACGTCTATGTTGATGGCGAGGAATATATGGTTGACGACACCCTGCCGTTCTTCAGCGATGCTTCTTACGGCTCGTTGGATGAACCCTTCATGCTCGACATCGACGTAACGGCCATCCAATCCATCAACGATTCTATCGTTGACGATGACACCGATTGGTACACGCTGCAAGGCTTCAAGATAGGCAGCAAGCCCACGCAGCCTGGCATCTATATCCATCGTGGCGAGAAGGTCGTTGTGAAGTGACAATAAAGCTCTATTGGCAGACTTTAGAAACAAGTAAACAAAAGGGTAGTTTCTCGTAAGGAAACTATCCTTTTGTCGCTTCCTATGTTTTTGTCCAAATATTAATAGTTAATTTTCTCTAATTGTGAGACGATTTCACATTTTTCTCATTTTGCACCCTCATTAGTTCATGATTCTGCTCATAATC